>SXGQ01611848.1_pt1 | contig 28291 bp, 22 predicted proteins | sample 3178371 | NCBI WGS metagenome assembly SXGQ01 (sample SAMN11356859, study PRJNA531348) | freshwater metagenome | isolation source: freshwater sample F1-20 | place: China: Fuxian Lake, Yuxi | collected 2017-12-25 | reverse complement strand
TACCGAGCCCGTCTGCATAAGCCTATCCTTGAGTCCCGGAATCCCAGCCGGGTTGAGGCCGTCAAAATCGATCACGTAGACCCCCGAGTGCTGTCTGAGATCGGCGGCTTTTCGGGAAGGCTGGAAGATTCCGCTTGGCGTAAACCACGGCAGCTTCTCCTTCATGGCGCCCGCTGCTTTCTCGCCGTCCCGGCTGAGCAAAGTCCTAACTTCCTCGACCTCTTTTTGCCATCGTCCGTGAGCTATTCCCTTCAGGATTTCTATTAGGTTCTGCTCCACTATTCGGCGTGCCTTAATTCCGTGCGGTCCGAACGAGACCTTAATGTCCACATGTGCCGCCTCCATTCGGCATGGAAAGCGGTCGATCAGCTCTCGGCAGTAGGGATCCAAAAGGCGCAATCTTGATTAGCCGGTCCCGGAGTTCTCCACGGGGCATGCTTCGGATCTTGTGCTGACCAGATCGTGAGACCGAATTGCGCTTCATTCAGAACCTCCAAAAGACTCGGGGTTTTCCGATCTGCGGGAGTGAAGCTCTCGACCTCCTCTTGGCTTCGATGAATTTCGGGTGATGCTATATGCTCTATCCCCTCCAAAATGGATTACCTCCCCGACAATGGAGAGATAGGAGCGCCCAGTTTTTCGGGCAGTGCGCCAAGCGATTCCACCCACTGCAGGTAAAACCAGTTTCACTTGGCACCCCCCGTTTCGCAGTGTTCCACAAATTGAAGTATCGAGCCTAAATGAAATAGGCGGGTTCCCCGAACCTGGCCTGGCTTCCTGATGCTGACGGAGCGGATGGCTCCAGCTGTTGCTAGTTCATATAGCTTGGCCCGGGAAAACCCAGAGTAATGCTCTGGTCCAGATTTGGGGCAGCGAATCCAGACCGGTAGCTTCCCTTCCCGCTCGGCGAGTCTATCCGCCAAAGTTGGGGAAAGGGAGTTGCGGCAAGGTTCGGAGGCCGGGGTGGTCGATGTTTTTGATGTCTCAGCAGAGTCAGTTAACACCCTAGCACCATAAACGGATTCTGATTCTCATCACCGTTGAGTTATGCGCCTTGTTCACACCCGCTGGTAATGTCAAAACGTCATTCTTCGGTCTGAAAAAAGTGCGCATCGAATAATCAAACCCATTAATATGCGGTGAAACAATCAAGGCCTTTACCTTGGCTGTTTGGATTAATTGCCAGTCGATTGGCAAAACGCTCCAGAAGACCAGGGCCCTTGCCGGCATTCCTGAAAGGCGGAATTTTTTAGGCCCCCTCCAACTCTAAAGGGCTGGCCCAAAAAGGGGGCGCGGGGCCTTTGTGGGGCTTTCCGGGGAAAAAGGATTCTTTGACTAAGCTCAGCCGTACCGAACGCCCCGCAAAGCACCTGCCAGTTGGTCGAATTCCGTGTGGGTATAGCCGGAGTGACTCTTCAGGTCGGAATGGCCGCTCAGCTTCATGCGGAGCTCCGAGGACACGTCCGCAGACGCCAAGGCCGACACAAAGGTATGCCTCAATGAGTGGAACCCCCGCTCGTTCTGCTGCCGGCGAGTGCCCTGAGTCGTCTTACCCTGAGACACCCCCGCATCCCGCATGATCGCGGCGAACTGCATCGACAGCCCGCTTGCACCACCCGTCTCGAGATCCGCCAACGTCGGCGTGACATAGTCCTCCTGCCGATCTCCTGCCGCCGAGGCGCGAGCCTCAAGATGAGTCTGAAGCTCCGGGTGGAGCGGAATCTCGATCGTTCGACCGGTCTTGAGCTGGTGGATCACCAAGCGGCTCCCCGCAAGATCGAGGTCTTCCCAACGGAGTCGGCAGCAGTCCCTCAGGCGCGCTCCCGTGTAGCTGGCCACCATCACGGCCGTATGCCAATCGGCCGACACCCGAGCGGCGGCTTCCTGCAGGAGGCGGACTTCTTCCCCCGAGAACCCACGACGCCGATGCGTGGTCGCTGCAGTTCGTGTCTTGCTGATCGCGAGTGAGATATCGAACGGGTTGCTCGGAATGTAGCCATCGATCACTGCCTGCTTGAACGCGGCTCGGAGGACCTTTGCGTAGATGCTGATCGTCTTGGCCGCGTAGTCGGACTCGTGAAGCGTGGCGAGATAGCTGCGGGCATCGGACGGCTGGAGAGCACCCAGAGGACGGGATGCCTTCGGTCCAAGGTGCTTGATGAACTCCCCGACGGCCTTGCGATAACCCCACGCGGATCCCTCGGCGAGAGTGGTCAATTTCGCCGCAAGCCACTCTTTCAGGAATTCCCCAATACCGGGCGGCTTAACCCCATGCGTGCCGAGATTGGCCCGCCGCAGGATTCCCGAGATGACCTCTCGCGTCTGGGTTTCGGTGTAGGTGCCGGCGTCGAGCTGCTTGGCCATCTGCTCCCACTCATCAGCAATCCGGTGGGCGACCGCTTTGTCGGTGGTTCCGGTGGACCGATAGACCAGTTTTCCACCCTGCCGGAAGGCGCCGTGCCAGTAGGGAGAGCGGGGTCTGCGATGGATGCTGGCCATGCTGGAATCTCGGTTTAGTGCTAACGCTAGTGCTAACGTCCAAGGATGTTTATCGAGGTCACTACTATTGAAAACACCAATGTTTTTGATGTTTTCAAGATCCAGACTGAATCGGAAGTTCGATTCTTCCCGCTGGCACCACCCTTCTCCTCCAGGCCTCTGCGTCGGAAACGCAGGAACGGTGCTAACGCCGGGTGCCAACACTCCCATTGGGTCCAAGGACCCCAGCGTGAACCGAACTGCCGGTCTTGTCGGACGCCCCTCCAGGAAACGGAGGCATGCGCCCCATCCCGCCAGAGCGAGTCCCTCCTGTCCGAGTCCTTCCTTGATCTCACGACTTGCGTGCCCCGAACCTCAAATATCCGCATGACTCTTCTCGACTCCCTCAAGCAGTACACCGTCGTCGTCGCCGACACCGGCGACATCGAGGCCATCGCCAAGGCCAAGCCTCAGGATGCCACGACCAATCCGTCATTGATCCTGGCCGCGGCCCAGATGCCCCAATACCGCGGGTTGATCGACGAGACCGTGGTCCAGGCCAGGAGCGAGGGTCGGACCCCGGCGGAACGGATGACGATCCTCATGGACCGGCTGTTCGTCCGGTTCGGGATCGAGATCCTGAAACACATTCCCGGACGGGTCTCCACGGAGGTCGACGCAAAACTGAGCTTCGACACCGAGGCCACGCTCCTGAAAGCCCGGCAGCTGATCGGGTACTACGAGTCGGCCGGCATCTCGCGCGATCGCATCCTGATCAAGATCGGCAGCACCTGGGAAGGCATCCGGGCGGCCGAGCGGCTTGAGAAGGAGGGCATCCACTGCAACCTCACCCTGCTCTTCAGCTTCGCCCAGGCCGTCGCCTGCGCCGAGGCGGGCGTGACCCTCATCTCCCCGTTCGTGGGACGCATCTACGACTACTATCGGAAAGAGAAGGGTTCGGAGATCCCGCCCGACCAGGACCCCGGGGTCGCCTCGGTCACTCGGATCTACAACTACTACAAGAAGTTCGGCTACCGCACCCAGGTCATGGGTGCCAGCTTCCGTCGGGTCGAGCAGATCACCCGGCTGGCCGGCAGCGATCTCCTGACGATCAGTCCCGACCTCATCGCCGCCCTGGCGGCGTCCACCGGGGAGCTCACTCCTGCCCTGACGGTTGCCGGAGCCCAGGCCTCGGCCGGAGAGCGGTTGCACCTCGACGAGAAGGCCTTTCGTTGGCTGCACAACGAGGACGCCATGGCGACCGACAAGCTGGCCGAGGGGATCCGTCGCTTCAATGCCGACGCCCGCAAGCTCGAGGACTTCCTCGGCAGGAACGTGAGTCTGTAGAGGTCAGCCCTCCAGTGTACCCCGGCACGACCACCGGCTTCCCCTCAGCTGGATTCGACACCTCGCAGTGTGGGTGCTCCGCACCCAGTGATGCAGGGCACTGCATCACCCACCGGCCCGGGGCTGCGCCCCGATCCCTTCCCCCGGTGGGTTTTGCAGTGTCTGCAAAGCCTGGCCGCTTCCCAGCGGCCAGCCTCCCCGGGCGTCACCCGCCTGCAAAGACTCCGGAGCCTCCTGACACCACAGACCTCACGCCCACCGGCTTCCCCACCAGGTTTGCTCCACCCTCGCGGATTCAGATAGGGACCTGAGGGACCAGGTCCCTACCCAGGGTGGGTGCTCCGCACCCAGTGATGCAGGGCACTGCATCACCCACCGGCCAGCAGGGCATCAGGCAGAGAAGGATGAGGCAGAGCAGAAATATCGGTAGGGCTGCGGTCCCTCGCGGCCCCATCTCGATCCCATGCGCGTGGTTCGCCCCCCGTGAAGGCGGACGGGACCGACCCACGCGTCAGAGGATCACGGCTTGCCCACCAGGTTTGCTCCACCCTCGCGGGTTCAGATGGGGACCTGAGGGACCAGGTCCCTACCAAGGGTGGGTGCTCCGCACCCAGTGATGCAGGGCACTGCATCACCCGCCCGCCCGCCGGCCCACCGGACATCAGGCCCGGTCACCGGCCCGCGCGCTTCTTGCCCGACAGCGCCGGACGACCTCCGGGGCGTTTTCCTGGACGCTGTCCAGGACGACCCAACGGACGCCCTCCGGGTCCTCTCGCACCGGGCTTGGCCGCCTTTGCCCTCTGGAACTTGTCCCTGCGGATCGGCTCGATGGTCTTGATCCGGGACCGCGGATTCAGCACCAGCGGGCAGCCTTCGAAGCCGAAGACGCGACGCAGCTCGCCAGCCAGATACTTCTCGTAGGCAGGACTGAACAGATCCTTCCGGTTGACGAACAGCAGGAACGTCGGCGGCGCCTGCTGGACCTGGGTCCCATAGAAGAACTTCAGGCGATGCCCCTGCTTGCTGACCGGCTGCCGATGCTCGATCGCATCGGCCAGGGTCCGGTTCAAGACCGCGGTGGCCACCTTCTGGCGCCACTGGGCCGACACATAGCGGATCGCCTCGAGAAGCCGATCCAGCTGGAACCCATCCTTCGCGGAGGTGAACAGCACCGGGGCGTGGTCGAGGAAGAAGAGCCGTGAATGCACCCACTCCCCGAATTCGGCAAGCGTCAGCATCTTCTTCGGCTTGCCGAACTCAGGACCGTGCTTCCGCTTCGCATACTCCTCCTCCTGGGCGGCGCGGACCGGTTCGGCGACGAGGTCCCATTTATTCACGACCACGATGCAGGCACGGTTCGCCTCCATGATGAGGTCGGCAATCTTCTTGTCCTGCTCGACGATGCCCGACTCGGCCTCGACCACCAGGAGGGTGATGTCGGACCGCGCGATCGCGTCCCGGGTCCGCTCCGCACTGAAGTGCTCCACGGAGTCGTCGATGCGGCGGGCCTTGCGCAGTCCAGCGGTGTCGACCAGCACGAACTGTTCCCGTCGACCCTCGGTCTCGACCTCGAACGGGACATCGACCGCGTCCCGGGTGGTGCCGGGGATCGGGCTCACGATGACCCGGTTCGAGCCGGTGAGGGTGTTGATGATGGAGGATTTGCCGACGTTGGGACGTCCCACGACGGCGAGCCGGATCGGACCGGCCTCCCGGGGCGCGGGTGGGGAGTCCTTCCGGATCTCGTCGGCGAATTCCCCGGCCTCGTCGGAGTCCGCGGGGGTGGCGATCGGGGTCTTCGGAAGCCGGGAGAGCGCCGCGTCCATCAGCGACTCGATGCCGCGTCCATGGATGGCGCTGACCGGGAGGCTTTCACCGAAGCCGAGCCGGTCGAAGTCGGTCAGCCCCTCCTCCGCCCGGGCGTTGTCGACCTTGTTGGCCACCACGATCACGGGCCGGTTCGCGGTCCGGAGCCGACGGGCCACCTCCTCGTCGAGCGGCATGAGGCCGTCCTGGACGTTCACCACCAGGAGGATCACGCCAGCCGATTCCATGGCGATTCGGGCCTGTTCGAAGGCGGCCTCGGCGAGGACATCCTCCGCGCGTTCGCCGCGGAGCAGTCCGATGCCGCCGGTGTCGATCAGCGTGAAGGGACGTCCCCGCCACTCGGCCTCGGCGGCGACGCGATCCCGCGTGACACCCGGCTGGTCGTGCACGATGGCGATACGACGGCCGGCGATGCGGTTGAAAAGGGCTGATTTGCCAACGTTGGGTCGACCCACGATGGCGATGACATCCTGCATGGGCCCACCCTGACCGAACGGCGGGCGCCCGGCAAAAGCCAATCGTGTCGGATCAGCGGACGAAGCCCTGTCCCTTCAGCCAGAACACGAGATCCGTGGCCCACGGATGCGGGTCTGTGAACTCGGGCGGCTGGGTGGCCAGGCCGATCCCGTGGCGTCCCTTCTGGTAGACATGCAGATCGAACGGCACGCCATTGCGCTCCAGGGCTGCGGCAAATTCCAGGGCGTTGCGCACCGGCACCGCCTGGTCCTCCCACGTGTGCCAGATGAAGGTGGTCGGGGTTCCCGGCGACACCTGCTTCTCGTTCGACAGCATCCGGATGTCCTCCGCCAGGGGGTGCTCGCCGAGGAGGTTTTTCCGTGAACCGGCATGGCCGAAGGACTCCATCGTGATCACGGGATAGCAGAGGATCCCGAGGTCCGGACGGGAGCTGAAGCGATCCACGGGATCTGCGGCCTTCGGATCGCCGGCGTCGAAATGGGTGAGCAGGGTCGACGCGAGGTGCCCGCCGGCGCTGCTGCCCATGACCCCGACGCGTTTGGGGTCGACCCCCTGCTCGGCGGCGTTGGCCCGCACCCAGCGGACCGATCGTGCGGCATCCTGGAGCATGATCGGGTGCCGGTAGCCCTGGGAGCCGAGGCGATAGGTCACCACGAAGCAGGCGATGCCCGAGCGGTTCAGGAACCGGGCGTAGTGATCGCCCTCATGGTGGGCGAGTCCTCCATAGCCTCCCCCGGGAAAGATCACGATCGCCGCATTGGTGGCGGTCTCCCTGGCGGGCAGGTAGGGGGTGATCGTGGGCACATCTGTCGCCTTGTCCCCAAGGGCCCCGGGAGCCCCGGACGGCCAGAGCGGGATCGCGGTGCCAGGATCGGCGAGGAGCGGCAGGGAGAACATCAGGGTGACGAGCGAACTCAGGACTCGGAGGTGTTTCATGGGACCTCCGAAGCCTGCGTCGGCCCCGGACTCCGGGGCAAGCACGCGGGTCGCGCACTGGAGGGGGCATCGCCCGCGATCCGGATTCGAATCCTCCATTGCCCTTCGCCCGTTGCCCTCCGCCTGTGGCCCCACCCACACTCGGCCCATGCGCCAGACCGTTCTTGTCACCGGGTCGTCCGGAAAACTAGGCCGCGCCGTCGTCTCCGAACTGGTCCACCGAGGACATAACGTCCGCGGGTTCGACCGTGTTGCCTCTCCCGCGCTGCCCACGACGCAGGTTGGGGACCTGGGCGACCGCGCGGCGCTCGACCGTGCCATGGTGGGGGTCGACTGCCTCGTGCACCTCGCCGCGACGCCCGACGACGCCGACTTCCTGACCGAGCTTCTGCCGAACAACCTCGTTGGTCTGTACCAGGTTCTGGAAGCAGCCTGTGCCGCCGGGGTCCGTCGCCTGGTCCTCGCCAGCAGCGGACAGGTCAACTGGTGGCAGCAGATGGCCGGCGATCTCCCCGTCCTGGAGCACCAGCCGGTCAGTCCGAAGAGCTGGTACGCCGCGACTAAGATGTTCCTCGAGGCCATGGGACGTAGCTTCAGCGAGGTGCACGGGATGAGCGTGCTGGCCGTCCGGATCGGCTGGTGTCCCCGTCCCGACCAGGAGGCGGAGTTCCGCGACACCCCGTCGGCCCACGACGTCTACCTCAGTCCCGGGGATGCGGGCCGCTTCTTCGCCCACTGCGTCGAGGCCCCGGAGACCGTCCGTTTCCTGATCGTCAACGCCACGAGCCGTCCGGTGCGCGAGACCCGTCTCGATCTGACCGTGGCCCGACAGGTCCTGGGATTCGAGCCCCGCGACCGGTGGCCGGAGGGCATGTGACGGTCGGGGGCGGGGTTGGCGGCAGGGAGGCCGGATCGATTCCTGTCTGCGGACACCGTGTTCCGGCTCGCCCTCGCCCCGTGGGAAACGGTACCACTGTGTCGACACGACCGGCCTGCGGGGCCCGATCGGGCGCCTCAGTCCGAGCCGGGAGACGTCGCCGGTCCACTGTACGGTGAACCTCCCCAACCAGCTCACGCTCGGACGCTTCGTCCTGACCCTCCTGTTCCTCGGGGTGGTGTTCCTGCCCTTTCCGGGACACGAAACCGTGGCACTGGTGCTCTTCAGCGCAGCGGGGATCACCGACGATCTCGACGGCCGCATTGCCCGGGAGCGGAACCTGATCACCCGATTCGGGACCCTGATGGATCCTCTGGCGGACAAGATCCTGACCTGCTCGGCGTTCATCGCGTTTGTGGGACAGGGCCTGGTCCCGGCCTGGATCGCCGTGATCATCGTGGCCCGGGAGCTCGCCATCACCGGATTGCGGCTGCTCGCGGCGTCCAACCAGGTCGTCCTCGCGGCCGAGCGTTACGGCAAGCACAAGACCATCTCGCAGATCGTGACGATCATCCTGCTCCTGACCTGGCTCGCCGCCCCCGGATGGGGACGGTTTGGAGACACCCTGCTGGGCCTCTCCATCGCCGGTCGATCCGTCCTGCAGATGGCGGTGGTGGGTTCCCAATACCTCACCGTGCTTTTCACCCTCTACAGCGGCGCGGTCTACCTCTGGCGGAACCGGGCCCTCTACCTGCGGGACCTGTGAGCCGGACCGATCCAGTCCGCGGTCCTGAGTCTCAACGGTCCACGATCGATGCCGGCATCCTCCTGCTTGCCGAGGGATTCGGCTCGGGAAGGATTCCGTTGGGGCCCGGCACCTGGGGCAGCCTCGTCGGAGTGCTGTGGCTGATCCTCCTTCTCCGGATGCCCGATCCCGTCTGGGCTGGAATCTCGGCCCTCGGTGCGATCGGCATCGCCATCCCCATCTGCTCCCGCGCGGAGCGGATCCTGGGCCGGGAGGACCCGGGGTCGGTGGTCCTCGACGAGATCGTCGCGGTGCCCCTGACCTTCCTTGGTCCGCTCCTTGTCCTGGGCACCTGGCCCGCGGCATCGGGGGTTGCCGAACTCGCCCATCGGTTCTGGCCGGAGTGGGTCGTGGGATTCCTGGCCTTCCGGGTGTTCGACATCGCCAAGCCCGGACCGATCCGGCGGATCCAGACTCTGCATTCCGGCTGGGGTGTGGTGGCCGACGACCTTCTGGCTGCGCTCGCCGCCGCCGTCGTCACAGCGATTCCCACCCTGCTGCACGCCCCGCGCTGAGCCTCGGTTCCGCCCGCTACAGCGGGTGGAACCGGACCCGGGGTGGCTTCCCGGCGACGACATCGACCGTGGCCACGGACCGGGGCTGGTTGAACCGTGGCCGACCGGCATATCCGGGATTCAGATACACCACATCGCGTCGCGTCTCGTGGAACGGCCGATGGGTGTGGCCGAAGACCACGACGCCAGGCCGGCTGTTGCGGAACCGTTCGCCGATGCTGAGGTCGGGATCATCCAGGTCGACAATGTGGTGCACGAGCCATGGGATCCCCTCCAGCTGGACCACCTCGGTCAGCGGGAACTCAAGTCCCCAGTCGTTGTTGCCGAGCACCGCTGTCACCGGCGCAATGCCCTCCAGTTCCGCCACGATGCAGGGTGAGCCGATGTCGCCGGCATGCAGGATCCGGTCCACCCCCTGGAAGAGGGCCAGCACCTGGGAATCGAGATGCCCATGGGTGTCGGAAATGAGTCCCAGTCGCATGACCTGTCGGCTCGCTGGCAGCACGGGGTCGATACCTGAGGCCCGGGTCAGGCCGCGGCCTCGTCGGTCTCGGCGTCCTCGGCCGGTTCCTCCCCCTTCTCGACCGGCGATTCCGCGGAGGCGGTCAGGCGCCAGGTCCCGGCGAACAGGGCGGTGAACAGGCCGCCGCTGAGCAGGGTGTTCCGGAAGAACTCCCAGGTCTGGGGGTATCCCCCGGTGCCCTTGGTGAGAGCAATGATCCAGCCTGCGAGGTTCCGGGTGTACTCGGGGTTCTGGAACGGATTGAACAGCCAGGCGGCGGTGTTGGAGACGAGGTAGAACAGGATGGCCCCGAGGAGGCCTCCCCCCAGCAGGGTGAGGAACCGGGACCGGGGACCGACGAACCGACCGAGCAGGAAGACGATCGCGAAGGCGCCGTAGTTGAGGATCATCGACCCGAGGTTTGCGGGCGTGAAGACGGCCCATCCGCCGACGAGGGTGAAGTAGAGATTCAGGGCGAGGTCGGTGGTGAGCATCACGGCCAGAGGGAGAATCCAGCCGATCCGACCCGGAAGGAGGGCTCCGGCGCAGAAGACAAAGGCATAGGCCGCGCTGAAGTTGGGCGGAAGCAGCCCCGGCCAACGGCTCAGGGCCAGGACCACGGCAAACACCCACGGCAGCACGGAATGCGGACTCGATCTCACCGGCGCGGGAGCGTACCCCGGAGTCGACAAACGCCAAGAGCCAAGTGCCCGCCGATGCGCCCGTCCGACGCCGACGGGACGAAACACCCGCAACGTGCGGTACGCGTCGGCCCGTCCGGGCCCGCCCTCCGGGCACTCTCCCGATGCCGCCGTTCCTCCGCGCCTCGAAATCACCATAGGGGTTCAGTGCCCTCCCTCTGGGTGAGATCACAGGAAGGATGAGTCCACAGCGGGATGGAGCTTGATCCGATCCCATCCCGCCGATATCCCGGAATCATCACAGCCTCCGCCCCCATGCGTTTCCGGATCCGGGCCTTCACCCTGATCGAGCTGCTGGTGGTGATCGCGATCATCGCGATCCTCGCGGGCATGCTTCTTCCGGCCCTCAGCCGGGCGAAGGAGAAGGCCCGCCAGATCAACTGCTACAGCAACCTCAAGCAGATGGGGCTGGGGGCCCTGCTCTACGCCGAGGACTACCGGGGCTTCATCCCGCGGGGCAATCAGCCGTTCTGGTGGGTCACCTTCATCCCCTACCTGGGTGGCACGGCTGCAGCCCGCGACCAGTACGGCCGGATCAAGGTCTACACCTGCCCCAGCTATCCCAACAAGCGCCAGGTCATCTGCTATGTGGTCAATGCCTGGCAGTTCTCGAGTCCCACCGATCGCACCGGCACCGAGATCACCGGCATGACCCGCATCGGACGCGTCCAGCAGCCCACCGAGACCGTCTACCTGGGCGACAACGAGAACGGCCCCTGGAGGCCCGTGTTCACGCTCACCAACATCATCGGCAGCGACGACCTGAACGACGTCTGGTCCCCGAACCACCTGCCCTACGGCGCCTCCGGCAGGACGCTCAGCGGGGAGCGCCGGGTCGCGGCCAAGCGGCACGGGGTGGGGGCCAACTTCATGCACTTCGACGGCCATGCCGGGTGGAAGGACGCCCGGCTCATGACGGTGGACGACTGGCGGGACCAGCGCCGCTGAATCCCACGCAGTCCCCGGCAACCCCGGATCGACAGCCCCGGGTCCGCCCCGCCAGACTCCGGTCCATGCGCTACCGTCGTTTTGGCCGGACCAACCTCCAGATGCCCGTCTTCTCCTGCGGAGGGATGCGCTACCAGCAGTCGTGGTCCGACATCCCCTGGAGCGAGGTGAAATCGGAGGTGCAGGCGAACCTCGAGGCCACGATCCACCGGTCGGTCGAACTGGGCATCCACCACATCGAGACCGCCCGCGGATATGGCTCCTCCGAGATGCAGCTGGCACCGGTGCTCAAGCAGTTCCCGCGGGAGAAGCTCATCATCCAGACCAAGATCCCGCCCAAGGCCACCCAGAAGGAGTTCCAGGAGGTGTTCGAGACCTCCATGCGCCTGTTGGAGCTCGACCATGTGGACCTGCTGTCGCTGCACGGGATCAACAACCAGGAGCTCCTCGACCAGACCCTCCGTCGCGGCGGCTGTATGGAGCTCTGCCGCCAATGGCAGCGCGAGGGCCGGATCCGCCACGTCGGATTCAGCACCCACGCGACCCCCGACATTATCTCGAAGACCATCCGCAGCGACGAGTTCGACTACGTCAACCTCCACTGGTACCTGGTGAACGACCTGAACCGTGCCTGCATCGCCGAGGCTGCGCAGCGCGACATGGGGGTGTTCATCATCAGCCCGAACGACAAGGGCGGAAAACTCTATCTCGAGCTGCCCCGGATGCGCTCCCTCTGCGCCCCGCTGACGCCGATGCAGTTCAACGACCTCTACTGCCTTGCCCGCCCGGAGGTCCACACCCTGTCGCTCGGCGCGGCCAGGCCCTCGGACTTCGACGAGCACCTGGGGATCTTCCCGCACTACGACCGTGCCGCGGAGGTGGTGGGACCCATCGAACGACGCCTGAGGGATCACATGGACACCGTGCTTGGGGCCGACTGGTGTCGGCGCTGGTGGGTCGGACTGCCCGAGTACGTCGACGTCCCGGGCGAGGTGAACCTCGTGGAGATCCTGCGCATCTGGACCTTTGCCAAGGCGCTCGAGCTCACCGACTGGGCCAAGTTCCGCTACAACATGCTGGGCCAGGCGGAGCACTGGTTCCCGGGCGAGAACGTCGCGAAGCTCGACTTCCAGCGCGTCGCCGACGCCCTGAGGAACAGCCCCTTCGCCGAGCGCATCCCCGCGATTCTCCGGGAGGCCCACGACCTGTATTTCGACGCCCCGGTCAAACGCCTGAGCCAGAGTTGAACCTCTTCCCCGTCCTTCTCGAAGACGACGACCTCCTCGTGCTGCACAAGCCGGCAGGGCTCGTCTGCCATCCGACCAAGGGGGACGAGTACTCGAGCCTCGTGAGTCGGCTGCGGCTGTACCTCGGGCTTGAGTCGGAACCCCAGCTGGTGCATCGGCTCGACCGTGAGACCAGCGGCGTCATGGTGGTCGCCAAGAACCCCGAGGCGGCCCTGGAGCTCCGACGCCTCTGGCAGACGGGATTCGTGACCAAGGAGTACCTCGCGCTGGTGCACGGCGCGGTCGAGGCCGATTCGGGGCTGGTCGACCTCCCCCTGGGAAAGGACGAGGCCAGCCTCATCGCGATCCGGGACACCCCGCGTCCGGATGGACATCCCGCCCGGACCCGATGGTGGTGCGTCCGGCGGTTCGAACGTCCGGAGGGCGTCTTCTCCCTCCTCCGGATCCATCTCGACACCGGCCGGAAGCATCAGATCCGCATCCACATGGGGGCGATCGGCCATCCGCTGGTGGGCGACAAGCTCTACGGCCTGGACGAGGGGTTCTACCTCGACTTCGTGAAGCGGCGGCTGACGGAGGCGCAGCGCCAGCTCCTGATCCTGCCCCAGCAGGGCCTGCACGCGATCCGGCTCTGGCTTCCGTGGAACGGCGAGGAGCGGGAGTTCCGGAGCGAACCGGAGACTCCGTTCCTCGAGTTCCTCGCCGGCCGTCCTGTGGTCTGGGGCGAGGGAACGACCTGAGGCCATCCACCGCGGCCTGCCTCATTCCTCCTCCGCATCTCCGCACCACCACGTGCGTCCCCTACCCCTCCGTGAGCAACCCTGCCGACGAGGTTTGCATCGACGAACCCACGTACCGTGCCTAGCTTTTCACGCGTGATCCCCCCGGTCCTCCGCGCCTTGGTCCAGTTCGTCTTGCTCGGGATTGGTCTCGATCTCGTCGCAGCCGAGCCCTGGACCTTCCACGCCCGCGTCCGCTCCGGCACCAACACGCCTCCCCTAGCGAATGCTCCGGAGGAACGCCTCCTGACCTGGGACCCCGCACGGACCGCCGTCGTGGTCTGTGACATGTGGGACCAACATCACTGTCCCGACGCCACCGACCGCGTCGGTGAGATGGCCCCGCGGATGAACGAGGTCCTGAAGGCGGCCCGCGAGCGGGGCGCCCTCATCATCCACTGCCCCAGCGACACCCTGGACTTCTACAAGGACCACCCCGGACGCCGCCTCGCCCAGGCGGCACCGAAGGTCGAGACCCGCATCCCGCTCCAGGGCTGGTGCTCGATCAACCCTGCCCAGGAGCCGCCGCTGCCGATCGACGACTCCGACGGGGGCTGTGACGGCTGTCCGGACTGTCCTGGCTACCGGGCCTGGACCCGCCAGCACCCGGCGCTGGAGATCCGGGACGGCGACGCGATCACCGACTCCGCCGAGGCCTTCTACCTGATGCGCCAGAGGGGCATCACCAATGTCCTGGTGATGGGGGTGCACATCAACATATGTGTCCTCGGCCGCCCCTTCGCCATCCGGCAGATGGTCCAGCAGGGGCAGAACGTGGTGCTGGTCCGCGACCTGACCGACTCCATGTACAACCACCGGAAGGCCCCGTATGTCTCACATTTCAGGGGCACGGAACTGGTCGTCGAGCACATCGAGCGGCACTGGTGTCCGTCGATCACGAGCGCCGACCTGATCGGCGGCCAACCGTTCCGGTTCCGCGACGACGTCCGGAAGCGCATCGCGCTGGTGATCGGCGAGAACGAGTACCGGACGTGGGAGACCCTGCCTGAGTTCGCCCAGTCGGAGCTCGCCTGGCGCGGCTACGACGTCGCCCTCGTCCAGGCCCCCCCGAAGGAGGGCGACTCGGGCTTCACCAACATCGCGGCCCTGCGTGACGCCGACCTCGTCGTGGTCAGCGTCCGTCGACGCGCACCCCCCAAGGAGCTGGTAACGCTGCTGAAGGCGCACCTCGCCGCCGGAAAACCCATCGTCGGACTCCGCACCGCCAGCCATGCCTTTGATACGCAGGCGAACGGACCCGACACCGCGACGTGGCCGACGTTCGATGTGGACGCCTTCGGGGCCCGCTACAGCGGCCACTACAACAACAAGCCTCCGACGGCGCCGCACACCCGCATCGAGGGCGTCCCGGAGGCCACCGGGAACCCCGTCCTGACCGGGGTCACCACCGCCCCTACGCTCGTCACCTCCCATCTGTACCGGGTGGTCGACCGTTCTCCCGACATCACCCCGCTGCTGCGCGGGCAGGTCGAGGGTCGCACGGAGATCGAACCGGTGGCCTGGACCTCCGCCGCGCACAACCGCCGGGCGTTCTACACCTCTCTGGGCAATCCCGACGACTTCGCCAGCCCCTCGTTCCGCCGACTCCTCCTCAACGGCATCCTCTGGTGCCTCCAGGATCCCATCCCACCGTCGGCTCCGGTCCCAGCCTCCGTCGACTACGCCGGCCAGTGGCGTCGGATGAAGGTCCCCGGGACCTGGGAGGAGAACTCCGGCGGGGCTCTCTCGGGACAGGACGGACTCGCCTGGTACCGATGCCGGGTCCAGCTGCCTGAGTCGTGGCGCGGACAGGATCTCCAGCTCCGGATCGGGGATGTCGACAACGCCCACGAGGCGTTTGTCGAAGGACAGCGCGTCGGCGGCGCCGGTGCCTTCCCACCGCGCTATGCGAACGGATACAACCTGCAGGGAACCTACGAGGTGCCGGGTGGTCTGACCGGGTCCGCCACCGGTCTGCTGGTCGCGATCCGGGTGTACGACCACGACGGTCGGGGCGGCTTCAAGGGTTCCGCCCCAGTGCTGCGTCGAGGCGAGGACCAGTTGGATCTCAAGGGGGACTGGGGTTTCAGGGTCGGGGATGATCCATCGTGGTCGCGCCCCGAGACGGCGACGGGGCCGACGACACCCCTTCTGCAGCCCTCCGTGTCCCGGATCGCACCGGCCGCGCCGCCTCCGGTGGCTGCGCCGACCCCTCCGGCCGTCCCGTCGGCCGATCGTCCCCAGGAGACCGCCGACAAGCCCCTGGCGCCTGCCGAGGCGGCCCGACGGTTCCAGGTCGCCGACGACCTCGTCTGGGAGCAGGTCCTCTCCGAACCCGAGATCTCGCAACCGGTGTTCCTGAACTTCGACGAGCGCGGCCGCATGTGGGTGGTCGAATACCGCCAGTATCCCGCCCCCGCCGGACTGACCCTCGTCAGCCGCGACAGCGTCTGGCGAGCGGTCTACGACTCCGTGCCGCGTCCACCGCCGAACCACGTCCGGGGTGCCGACCGGATCAGCATCCACGAGGATGCGGACGGCAACGGCACCTTCGAGCGCCACAAGGTGTTCGTCGACGGCCTCAACATCGCCACCTCGGTCGAGCGCGGACACGGGGGCGTCTGGGTGCTCAACCCGCCCTACCTCCTATTCTATCCCGACGCCAACGGGGATGACGTCCCCGATGGCGATCCCGAGGTCCGGCTTTCGGGATTCGGGCTGGAGGACACGCACAGCGTGGCCAATTCCCTGCGCTGGGGGCCCGACGGTTGGCTCTACGGCGCGCAGGGCAGCACCGTGACGGCGAACATCCTGGTGAGTGGACCGGACGGTCGACCGCTCAACGCCAAACCGCTGTATTCACAGGGACAGAACATCTGGCGTTATCATCCCGGGCGCCGGGTCTATGAGGTCTTCTCGGAAGGTGGTGGCAATGCGTTCGGATGCGAGTTCGACAGCGCCGGACGGGTCTTCTCCGGCCACAACGGGGGCGACACCCGGGGATTCCACTACCAGCAGGGCGCCTACCTCCAGAAGGGCTTCGAGAAGCACGGCCCGCTGTCGAACCCCTACGCGTTCGGCTACTTCCCGGCGATGCCGATGGCCAGCGAACCGCGGTTCACGCACAACTTCGTGATCTACGACCACGGCGCCCTGCCGGCGCGCTACACCGGTCGTCTCCTCGGCGTGGAACCGCTCCAGGGGCGCATCGTGGAGAGCGACGTGCTTCCCGACCGATCCTCCTTCAAGACCCTCGATGTGGCGCGGCCGGTCGTCAGCGACGACCGCTGGTTCCGTCCGGTCGACATCAAGGTGGGGCCCGACGGTGCGGTCTATGTCTGCGACTGGTACGACCGGCAGGTGAACCACTACCGGAACCACGAGGGACAGATCGACGTCTCGAACGGCCGCATCTACCGCATGCGCTCCAAGGCAGACCCCCGGGTCCGTCCCGAGACCCTCGCCACGCTGTCGCACGCCGATCTGATCCAGCGTCTGTCCCACACCAACCGATGGGTGCGCCAGACCGCATTGCGGTTGATCGCCGACCGACCGGAACCGTCCCGGATCCCGGATCTGTCCAAGGCCCTGGCGGCAGCCCGGGGTCCACGGGCCGTGGATCTCCTCTGGGCCCTCATGCTCGAGGGGGGCGACACCGAGGCCGAGGCGCTTCGGGCACTGTCCCATCCCGAGCCGCAGGTCCGACTCTGGACCGTCCGCCGCCTGGGCGACACCCGCTCCGCGTCGCCGGTGCTGGTCCGCCGACTCACGACCCTTGCGGCTGGGGATCCGGATCTGGAAGTGCGCAACCAACTGGCCTGCACGGCGCGTCGCCTGCCCGCCGCCGACGCGGCGGAGATCCTCCGTGCGCTCTGTGGGCGCGACGAGGATGTCGACGACAACCGCCAGCCCCTCCTCCTCTGGTGGGCCCTGGAGACGCTCTGCACCGCAGACCCGGAGACGGTGCTGCGCCTGTATTCCGATCCGGCGTTCTGGAGCCGACCCATGGTCCAGCGCCACCTGCTCGATCGTACAGCCCGACGCTGGGCCCAGGCGGGGTCCCGTCGGGAACTCCTGCTCTGTGCCGCCCTGTTCCAGAACTCACCTTCGGTGGACTCGAGCCGTCGCCTCATGCAGGGCTTCGAGGCGGCCTTCAAGGGGCGTCCGCTCGCGGGTCTGCCCGACGATCTGGTCCAGGCCATGTCCCGTCACGGCGTGGGCTCACCGGCCTTCGCCGTGCGCCGGGGCGATCCGGTGGCGATCCGACGCGCCCTGGCGACGGTGGCCGACGAATCGGCGGCCCGCACGGAGCGCCTGGAGTTCCTGGGTGTGCTAAGCGAGGTGCCGGTGCCGGGGGCTGTGCCGGCACTGGCACGGGCCTATCGGGGCGCCGCAAAGGACGATGCCCTGCGGCAGTCGGTACTCATGGCGCTGCAGCCGCACGAGGACCCGGCCATCGCCGGAATCATCCTCGGCAGCTGGCCCGCGCTCGGCCCTGCCGCACGGACGACCGCCCAGACGGTGCTGTCGAGCCGTGCCACCTGGAGCCGGACCCTGGTCGACGAGCTCCAGCCCCGCCCCGCCGGTGCGGCACCCTCACAGGTGAAGGCCGACTCGATCTCCCTCGGGACGGTCCGCCGGCTGCGCCAGCACGACGACCCGGAGCTTCGGGCGAAGCTTGCCATGCTGTGGCCGGAAACCCGCACGCCAACAACCCGCGAGATGGAGGATCTGATCCGGAAGCGGGCCGCGATCGTGAGGGCCGGTTCCGGGGATCCCTACAACGGCCGCACCCTGTTCCAGAACACCTGCGCCGGGTGTCACCGGCTCTTCGGCCAGGGCGGCCAGGTTGGACCGGATCTGACGGTGTATGACCGGTCGGACCTCGACTCGATGCTGCTGTCGATCGTGAACCCCGGGGCGGAGATCCGGGAGGGCTACGAGCAGATCCATCTGGAGACCCGCGACGGGCGTCTTCTCTCCGGATTCCTGGTGGAGAAGGACGACCAGACCCTGGTGTTGCGCACCCTGGACAACCAGACTGCCACGATACCGGTGGCGGATATCCGCGAGCAGGATCGTCCCGCGGCCTCACTGATGCCGGAGGGATTGTTGGATGGCTTCAAGGACCAGGAGGTCCGTGACCTGTTCGCCTACCTCAGGAGCACCCAGCCGCTGGTGGGCGAACCTCCAAGGCGCTGAGGACTGGAGGTCCTGCACCGGTGGGTTCTGCAGTGCTGTGCAGAACCTGGCCGCCTCCCGACGGCCAGCCTCCCCGGGACCCAACAGCACCCAAAAACGCCAGAGCCTCCCAACACCACAGACCGCACGCCCACCGGCTTCCCCCCGGCAGGATCCCACACCTCGCGGCGTGGGTGCTCCCGCACCCAGTGATGCAGGACACTGCATCACCCACCGGTCCGGGGCTGCGCCCCGATCCCTTCCCCCGGTGGGTTTTGCAGTGTCTGCAAAACCGGGCCGCGTCCGAGCGGCCAGCCTCCCCCAGGACTCACCCGCACCCAAAAACGCCAGAGCCTCCCAACACCACAGACCGCACGCCCACCGGCTTCCCCTCCACTGGATCCCACACCTCGCGGCGTGGGTGCTCCGCACCCAGTGATGCAGGACACTGCATCACCCACCGGTCGAAGCGTCCTACCAGAGGATCCGATCCACGAGCGGTTCGCCGGCGAGGAACCGACGGAGGTTGCCGACAAAGTGGTTCACCAGGCTCTCGTCCTGTCCCCGATGCCCCCCCGCGAGGTGCGGCGTGATGTGACATCGCGGGGTACTCCACAGGAAATGATCGGGAGGCAGCGGCTCGGGATCGAGCGTGTCGAGGAACGCCCCTCCCAGATGCCCCGAGGCCAGTGCCGCGGCGAGGGCCTGCTGGTCGACGGTCGTCCCGCGGCCTACGTTGACGAAATAGGATCCGGACGCCATCCGGCTGAAGAATCCGGGCCCGCACCAGTATCGGGTGAACTCGGCCTCCGGGAGACAGTTGACCACGTGATGGGCCTCCGGGACCCGTGCCAGTGCGTCCTCGAACGACACGACCTCCACGCCGGGCTCTGGGAGTGGCGTGCGGCGGACGCCCACCACGCGACAGCGGAACGGCGCGAGGAGCTCGGCCAGACGCCGACCAATCGACCCGTACCCGAGGATCATCACGGTGCTGCCGGTCAGGAGCTCGATCGAATACCGCCCCTCGAGGTAGCGCCATTCCCGCGGACCGGCGCCATTGAGCACATTCGACGGAATCTGCCGGGTGAAGGCCATCATCATCGCCAGCGCATGCTCGGCGCAGGGATTCGCGAAGACCCCGGACGCGTTGGTCATGAGGGTTCCACGGTCCTGCATCGCCTTCCGGAATCCGGGGGTGTCGTAGCGGGTGTACCCAGCGGTGGAGAGCGACACCCAGCGCAGGCTCGGGGTCGCGATCACATCCGCTGGAACCGGCTGACCATAGGCGACCTCCGCCTCGGCAAGGGTGGGGTCCGATTCGCCCTGGGTGAGGACGGATTTCGAGGAGCGATTCGACTGGATGAGTCGGCAGCCCAGCTCTTCGAGGGACTTCCGGAACAGGGCATCCGCACCAGGACGCAGGGTGTGATTGGACCAGACCGTCAAGGACATGTCCGGATGACGCCCTCCGGTCTCTCAACTCTCAACCCTCAACTCTCAACAGCGTGTCACTGCTCCCCCCACGGACGTCCCGGCGGCGGCGGGGGGGGTTCCTGCCAGCGCCACGAGGTCGCGTAGCCCCACCCCAGCCATGGCGTGGGCAACAGGCGACCCGCCTCCAGACCCGAGCGGAGCAGCGCATCCAGCAGACCGCTCGACATCAGGGTCCGCTCCACCGGCCAGGCTGGCTTCCCGGTCAGCACCATCGATTCGATGCCGTTCAGGAGCAGCGTGAAATGGGCTGCGGGCCGAGCCTCCTGGGTCCAGAACTGCGTCGCCACCACGGTGCGATCGGACGGCCGACGCCACGCGCCCGACCAGCCCTGGATCGCCCCATTCAGCTCCAGCACCCGGGCACGGAGACCATCGACATACTCGATCTCCCACAGGATGGGCTTCTCCACCTTCTCCCGAAGCGCCGACACCGGCAGCGGCCCGTGGGCCAGCCGTCCAAGGGCGGCGGCGAGCAGGTCCGGATCCACCCGTCGTTCCCCCAGCGCGGTCCAGACCGCGTCGGCCGTCGTCATGCGGACAGCACGGACCCCCGTCTCCCCACCCCGACGTCCCTCCACCACCGAGTGCAGGCACTCCAGCGCGTGGAACCCGTAGTGATCGGTCGACCCGTAGCTCAGGATCACCACCTCCTCGAGGGGCTCACCGGGAACGGGGGCGGCCGCAGGACGACGCCAGGATCCCGGGACCGACGACCCGGCCATGATGGGGATCCCCAGCTCCCGTGCGGTGTCGTAGAGGTGCTTCGCGTCCTCCCAGGTGTCGGCAAGGTGCTTGTCGACGAAGACTGGCACCACCCGGCCACTCTTCCTGAAGACCGAGAGCGTCTCATCCCAGAAGCGTCGCTTCGGGTACTGGGTGTTGCCGGTCGGCGACTTCGGGTAGTTCCCATGCTCCGCGATCAGCAGGACCCCGTCGACCGCCAGGGACCCGGTGCCCAGCGTAAGGGCATCGGTGATGTTGGTCGCGATGCGGAACCGATGCGACGCCGCCAGCAGGCGACTGATGTCGTTTGGCGGGCGCTGGTCGGTGTAGACCGAGACCATCCGCAATGGCGACTCCTTTCCGGTGCCGTCGAGCCGGTCGGTCAACACGAGCCGACTCGCAATGACGTCAGCATGGGAGTTGTGGCGGTACTCGGTCGTCAGCACGGCGACGGTCTTCGCCCCCCGTGAAGGACCGTCGGCGCGGACTACCGAACCCAGGACGAGTCCCAACGTGAGCCCAAGCGACACGATGCGGAATGTTGGAGGCGGTTGATCGGACATTGAGGGAACAACCCGACGGTAGAACCGACGGGAGGATGCGACGACGGGAATCTCCGCTGAGTTCCGTGTTGGACGTTGGACCCAGACCTCCCGGAAATTTTCTAGCGATCGGACTCCTCAGCGGGAGACAATCCCATCCAGTTCTGGCTTCCAGAGCCATCGCCTCTCTGATGACATCCGTAACTGATCAACCCTTCCACACACGGAGCGCCACGAGTGGTGCCGGCGTGGTATCGGCGCGTCGGGCCCCCTGGTGGGTGGCCCTGTTCGGATTTCTCGTGCTGTTCCCCTCGATCTGGTCGGACTCCTCCGTGACGGGGTCCGACGAATACACGCTCTCGCTGCGGACGCCGATGGAGATGCTGGAACACGGGCATTGGCTGACGCCTTGGCTCGACAACCAGCCCCGGCTCCGGAAGCCGCCGCTGATGTATTGGCTGGTGCTGGTGAACTACAAGGTGTTCGGCGTAGGGCTGGTGGCCGCCCGGATCTGGGGTGTTCTGTCGGGAGTCGGGCTTTCGGTGGTGTCGTGCCTGACCCACCGCGAGCTGTTCCGTTCCAATGGACTCCTGGCCGGGCTCATCACCGCCAGCTGCATCGGCGTCGCGGCGCAGGCGCGTCAGGCGATGTTGGATCTCCCGCTCGCCTTCTTCGTATCCCTCAGCGTCTTCTGCGGCCTGCGATGGCTCCGGACTGGGACGCTCCGAGACGCCGTGGCCTCCGGGACCTGTCTGGGCCTCTCGTTCCTCACCAAGGGACCGATCGGATTCTTCTTCTTCGGCACCGCGGCCGTCGCGGCCCTGCTCTGCCTCGGGGCCGTTCCACGGCTCCGAAAGCAGGGTACCCACTGGATCGTGGCGGCTGCGATCGTCGCCTGGATCACCGTGCCCTGGCCGCTCGCCATGAAGCAGCTCTGGGGGGATCGGTTCGCCCAGATCCTCGGCGAGGAACTGGCGGCCCGGGACTTCGGACGCTGGCATGGAATGGCCCCCGTCTCCGCCCTGGGAGGGGCGCTCGGCCTCATTGCGCCCTGGACCCCGATGGTCCTCGTCGCCGCGGTCCAGGCGTTCCGGGTCCGCAATCCCGGCCCGGTGGCGGCACGCCGCTGGCTCGTCACAGCCCTCGGACTCTCGATCGTGCCCTTCTTCTTCATGACCACCTTCGAGCGCTACATGCTGGCGGTGGTCCCAATCGAGGCCGTCCTGGCCGCGGAGTGGCTCGAGCCCGGTGGGCAGGCCCAGCGTTGGACCCTGCTCTTCGCCGCTGTGGTCTTCAGCCTGGCGGGCCTCCTCGCCGGGGCGTTCTTCCTGTGGTTCCACCTCGGAGGCGTCCTGCCTGTCGTGGTCTGGCTGCTGGCCGCCGCGTCGCTTGTGACCGCCTGGCGTGGCACCCATCCGACCCGTTCCGTCGCGCTCACCGGACTCGTCCTGGCCCTCGTCATGGGTGGCCTCTATCCGCTCCTTGGATTGAACCATCTCCCCGATTCCGTCCCGGCCCTGCTCGGGAACCGGCCCGTCTTCGTCTATGACCGCGCCCAACCCGCCATGCTCTCGCCGAAACTGGGTCGGAGCGTGCAGAAGTTCCGGGCCGACACCCTTCCGCCGGAAACCCCGGCGGTCGTCTTCGTCGATGATTCCGCGCTGGATCTGTTCCGTTCCCAGATGGACCAGTCGGGGATCCGCGTCCAGGAGGTGACGCGGTTCAAGACGTTCTACTCCCGGCAGGTGTGGATACGGTTCACGCGCCCTGACGCGACCGCCGAGGACTGGCACCGCGCCTTCCGTGACCGGTCGCTGGAAGGGCTGAAGTCCGAGCTGATCGGTCTCGAGGTGATCCGAAAGGCCTCGTCATGAGGCTCCTGGATCCGGAAACCCGTCGACGGCTCGGGGCCCTCGCCCTGCTGCTGGTCGTGGGGATCGCCACCTACCGGTCCACATCCCGATCGGACTCCCCGACAAAACCCCGGTTCCGCGTCCCGACTCCGGAGAGGTCCCAGGCGGGAACAGGTAAGCCGGCACCACTGCACCGGGTGGAAACCCTCGGCTCCTCCGTGGCCTCCGTGCACGTGGCTTCGATCTGCGAACCCTCGGCCGGAACCCTGGCCGCAGTCTGGTACGGCGGCACCCGGGAAGGCGCCAAGGACGTCGCCATCTGGTTTGCCACCCGCACGGACGACCGCTGGACCGAGCCCGCCGACCTGGTCACCGCCGCGAGGGCCAGCCGGGAGCTCGGCCACTACGTCCGCAAGGTCGGCAACGCAGTGCTCTTCGCCGACGACACCGGTCGGATGTCCCTCCTGTTCGTGACCATCACGGTCGGTGGCTGGTCAGGCAGTTCGCTGTGTCTCAAGGAGTCCACGGATGGCGGGCGGACCTGGACCCCGAGCCAACGACTGGTGTTGAGCCCCTTCTTCAACATCAGTGAGCTGGTGAAGAACGGTCCGACGCCGCTCGAAGGCGGCGGCTGGGTGGTGCCGATCTACCACGAACTCTTCGGGAAGTTTCCCGAACTGCTGTGGCTCGAGGGCGCTCCCGGGTCGGTGTCGGCCCGCAAGACCCGGGCTTTCGGGGGGCGGACGGCTTTGCAGCCGAGCCTCGTGGCCCTGGATCCCACCCAGGCCGTGATGCTGTGTCGGACCGCCAGCAGCCAACGGGACCTGTACCTCTCCCGCACCGCGGACGGCGGTCTTTCCTGGAGCCCGCCCGAACCCACTGGACTCCCCAACTCGGATTCCGGGATCGATGCCGTGCGCCTGGCCGACGGCCGCCTGCTGTTGGCGTTCAACGACACGCCGGATGGACGCGCCAATCTGCGGCTGGCGGTGTCGTCCGACGCGGGCAGGACCTGGACCCGGGGTCCCTACCTCGAGAACGAGGCGGGCGCGGAGTTCTCCTATCCGTTTCTCCTCCGCGCGCGCGACGGAACGGTCCACCTGGCCTACACCTGGAAACGCGAGGCGATCCGCATTGTCTCCTTCAACACCGCGTGGCTGGACGCCGCAACCCCGGCAACCGGGGCAACCCCATGAACGGGATCCTGCTGACCTCCTCCCGCTCGGCGATCTGGGTCGCCATCATGATCGTCGGCTCCGTGCTCGCCCTGGGGTACCGCCGACTCCTGCGGGGACGTCCCGGTCCGAGACCCACGGCTCTCATCCCCATCGCCACCGTCGTCATCGTGTGGACGCACTGGAACGGAGTCTCGATGGGCAGCTGGGTCGCAGGCGCCACCGCCGGCTTCAGCGTCCCCTTCCTCATCCTGATGGCGAATGCCACCAAGGTCGCCTTGGGGGAGAGAGGGTTTCTTGGACGGCAGGACCTGCGGGATCTGGGCCGGGTAGGACTGGTGCTCGGACTCCTGCTCTATCCGGCAGCCCTGGGATGGGGGTCGTGGGATCCCTATGCCCTGGGATGGAATTCACCCCTCCTCGTATGGCTCGTGGCTGGCTGGACCCTCCATCTGCTGCGGCAGGGGTCCCGGACCGGGTGGATCCTGACGGCCGCGCTGGGCGTCTGGCTCCTGGAGAGCCTGTGGGGGTCAGGTCAAGGCCTTGGGGATTCCCAGAACCTCTGGTGGTACCTGGTCGACCCGCTCCTCGTCCTGGTCTCGATTCCGCTGGCGTTCCTCAGGGTCCCGTCGGAGACGTCGTCGTCGCCCCAGGCCTGACGTCGGCGTCCGCCTTGGGTGCAGGGGCGGCCTCCGCGGCCTTCTCGAGGACGGGACGCGCCAGGTCACCCACCTGGGGTTCACCCGAGACGATGTCGGCGACCGCGGTCGTGTTGAGGATCGGTCCGGACACCTTCAACTGCCCCACGATTGCCTACCCGCGCCAGAGATCGAGCTGGTCTCCGAGCCGGGGCAGACCGGTCAGAGAGTAATCGAGGACCACGAACCGCAGCCGTGGGTTGACCGTGAGGACCTGGCCCACCTGGCCATCGAGGGGACGCACGAGGCGGAGCGGCGCGGGTTTGAGGACTGGCTTGACGGGCTCCGGGGGCGGCAGGTTCCGACACCCGGACGCGACCAGCGTCAGGACAAGGAGTTCGGGGCGGAACCGCATCCGCGAGTTATTCGACCGGGCGGCATCCGGGGCAAGGTTGAAGCGCTCTGGATCTCAACTCCCCTTTGCCCTTCCCCACGCCCACCCACTAGGCTTCCCACGTGGAGTGGCAGCAGATCGCAGCACTGGGCGTCGTCGGGGTCACGGTGACCCTCATGGCGTGGCGTCTGTTCCGTCCCCGCCGACTCGACTTCCGCAAATCCACCGGCTGTGGCTGCGGGTCCACCACCCACCCGATCGGACTCGTCGTCACCGGACGCCGCAGAGAACGTCCCCAGATCGTGCTGAAGACACCCCATCGATGAACCGATCCCACGGCCTCCTGACGATCCTGATCACGGGCCTCGTCCTCATTCTGACCCGGACCGACAGTCCCGCTGCGGAGGCCGCATCGGGTCTCCGTGACCAGGCTGACGGCGAGTCCCTCGCCCGGGAGGTGCGATCGCTTCAGCCCGCCTCGACCACCACCAACCGGGCCACTCTTGAGATCCGCAACGCCGCCGGGAAACGCCGCCGCGTGCCCGTCGTCATCGAGACCCTCGCCCCGGCGCCCGACACCAACCGGTGGTCGACCCGGTATCGGACCCGCCCCGCGGACGCCGCCGTTGGAGAGTCCCTCGAGATCGTGCACCGCGCCGATGCGGCACCGGAATACCGGCTCGAGGGAACCCCGGGAACGGCGGTCGCCCCGGTCGCCGCCAACGGCACCGGACGGTCCTTTGCCGGATCCGACTTCAGTCTCGCCGATCTCGGCCTCGAGGTCCTCCACTGGCCCCAGCAACGGCTGATCCCCGCTCCGAAGGACAACCCCCACATGGTCAAAGGGCGTTCCTGCCGGGTCTTGGAAAGCCGCAACCCCACCGGCACGCCCTACTCACGGGTGGTGTCCTGGATCGATCTCGAATTCCGGGGGCTGATCCAGGCGGATGCCTACGACGCCCGGGGGCAGCTCCTCAAACAGTTCAGTGTGGGCTCGTTCAAGAAGGTCGATGGCGCCTGGCGCCTCAAGGACATGGAGATCATCGACGAGCAGCGTGGCACCAAGACCCGACTCGAGTTCGAGCTGACGGTTCCGCAGTGAGCCCTCGAATAGATCCGACCCTTGGCTCCAGGATCAGGAGCCGGATCGGCGGGGCGACCCGGACGCAAGCGCCTCGGACCGGGATCTCGGGACGGTGCCCAAGGCCTCCACGAGCTGCCTCTGGAGGATCGTGACGAGGTCCCGAGCGGCAGCCGGCGGCGGCGCCAGACCGGGAAGCTCCGACCAGTCCGCGTCGATCAGCGGGTTCAACACCTCGCCAGCCCCGGTCCGGCCCACCGACTCCGCTCCACGGGGGTCGAGTCCCATCTCGACGAGCAGACGGGCCTCGAAGGCGAGCACCATTCTGGGCTGGTGGGGTTGGGTCTCCAGGGCCGTGAGCCAGGAACGGAACAGCGCATGGAATTCCGGAATCGGCGTGTCCTCCTCGGTCGCCCGCTCCAGCAACGCCACCGCGTAGGCGACCTGCAGGAGCTTCGCGTAATCGGTGCGGAGGCGCTCGTGACGCTCGACCGGGACGAAGTCCCGGAACGTGTGGAGATGGGATCGGGTCGACCGCACAAAGCCGAGGGTGCCGGCGAACAATAGGTCCACGGGTGCCACATGACCCGCTTTCGGCTTCCGGATGCCCTTGGCGAGGGTGCCGAACCGGCCGTGTTCGGCCGTGATCCAGTGCAGGATGAGGCTGGTGTCGGAAAACGGATGGATCCGGACGATCACCCCCTCGGCCTGTTCCAGCGGTGCGGCGCCCATGGTGCGTCCGGGTCAGCCGAACCGCTTCACCAGGCGGTTCTCCTCGCGTTTCATGATCCGACGCGCCGCGGGCTCGAGGTCGTCCAACCCCCGCAGGTGGAGAATGCCATGGATGACATAGCGACGGACCTCCTCGTCCCAGGTCGTGCCGAATTCGCGCGCCTGACGGATCGCCTCCGCCACGCAGATGAAAAGTTCACCGCAGAGCCGGTCCCGGGTGCTGCCCTGGTCGAAGGTGATGATGTCGGTCGGCCCTTCAGGCCCCAGGAACTGCTGGTTCAACTCCGCCGAACGACGGGCGCTGACCAGATGGAGTCCGAGTTCCGCCGACTGCCCAGCCTCGGCCTGCACCGTCTCGACGAGAGATCGCAGCGCCCGGGTGTCGACCTTCCGATCCCGCTGCCGGTTGGAGATCACGAGTCGAACCTCCGGCGCCGAGATCGGGGCCCCGCCCCGCGAAGGCTTCCGTCGGTATTTCTCGGTGTTACGGGTAGCCATGCGGGATTGGGACTGGATCTCAGACCGCCACCGCGACGTCGCGGGGCACTTCCGGAAGGATCCGGCCCAGGATGCGGTCGGCATCCATGCCCTCGGCCTCCGCCTCGAAGTTGGCGATGAGCCGATGCCGCAGCGCCGCGGGCGCCACCGCGGCGATGTCGTCGAAACCCACATTGAACCGTCCCTGGGTGAGGGCGCGGACCTTGGCTGCCAACACCAGGACCTGCGCCCCGCGGGGACTGCTCCCGAACCGGAGATACTGGGAGGCGACAGCGGCAGCGGTCGGTGTCCCTGGATGGGTGGCCAACACCAGGCGCACCGCGTAGTCCTTCACATGCGAGGCGATCGGAACGCCACGGACCAGGGCCTGGAGCGACACCAGGGTATCGCGATCCAGCACCCGTTCCGCCGTCACAGACACCCCTTCTGTCGTGCGGTTGAGGATCTCGGTCAGCTCCTCCCGGGAGGGATAGCGGACCAGCAGCTTGAAGAAGAACCGGTCGAGCTGGGCCTCCGGCAGCGGATAGGTCCCCTCCTG
>SXGQ01546030.1_pt1 | contig 28304 bp, 25 predicted proteins | sample 3178371 | NCBI WGS metagenome assembly SXGQ01 (sample SAMN11356859, study PRJNA531348) | freshwater metagenome | isolation source: freshwater sample F1-20 | place: China: Fuxian Lake, Yuxi | collected 2017-12-25 | reverse complement strand
TCCCAGCTTGAAAAATCAAAGTGGTCAAACTGCAGATCGATGCCGTACTTGCGGGCAGCAGCGTCGAGCACGCGAATGCCCTCAGGCATGACTTCCTTGCCGATGCCATCGCCAGCGATGACAGCAATGCGTTTTTTTCCGGTCATGGATGTCCTTTGCTTGAATCAGAGTCGGTATTTTCAGGCGTTTTTGGCCCGGGGCGATCGCACCACCAAGGCCACGCCCAGGGCGGTCACAGCCGTGCCCAACAAGGTGGTCACGGTGATCATCTCGTCAAACAGCAGCCAAGCCATGATGGCCGTGGTGGGCGGTACCAGATAAAACAAACTGGTCACTGAGGTGGCAGCGCCGCGCTGAATCAGCACGTAGAGCAGCGAGCTGCCGCCCAGGGTCAGCGCCAGCACCGCCCAGGCCATGGCTGCAATAAACGGTGCGTTCCAGGCGATGGGCTCGCTCTCGAGCCAGGTCAGAGGCAAGGTGACAATCAAGGCCGCGGCCAGCTGTATGACATTGGCCGTTCGCGCATCGGTGTCGCGAAGATGGCGCTTTTGGTAAAGCGTCCCGGCCGTGATGGCCAGCAAGGAAAAAACAGTGGCCGATACCGTCAGCACCGAGACCTCGGTGCCGACCATGAGCTTGCGCCAAAGCACCAACAACAAGCCGCCAAACCCGAGCAGCAAGCCCAACCATTGGGTGCGGCTGACCGCCCCACCCTCGATGCGCGATACCCAAACGGCGGTCAGCACCGGCTGCAGCCCAACTATCAGGGCGGCCAGGCCAGAGCCCATGCCATGCTCGACCGCAAACCACACGCCACCAAGGTAGCTGGCGTGCATGAGCACGCCGGTCACGGCCAGATGCCACCACTGCGACAGATGGTGGGGCCACTGAGCGCCAGACAGGAAGATCCAGATCAGAAAGCAGGCGATGGAAAACACATAGCGCCAGGCCAGAAAGCCCAGCGGCGGCGCGTGCGGCAGGCCGTACTTGGCCACGATAAAGCCGGTGCTCCAGATCAGCACAAACACCAGCGGCATGGCCCGCACCCAGGCCGATGCCCCAGGAACGGCCGTCATCGCGAACGGGCGCGAATCTCGGGGATCGCCTTTTGCAGGTAATAGACCATGGACCAGACCGTCAGAACGGCCGACAGCCAGATCAGCCAGCTGCCCCAGAAGTGGGTGTCGATGACGCCGAGAAAAATTCCGTCGTAGAGCAAGAAACCAACGGCCACCATCTGCACCGCGGTTTTGAGCTTGCCCACCACATGCACCGCCACACTTTTGGTCGCGCCGATGGTGGCCATCCATTCACGCAAGGCCGAGATCGCAATTTCCCGGCCAATGATGATCAGTGCCACAAACACATCGGCCCGCTGCAGATCGACCAGCACAAGCAAACAGGCGCAAACCAGAAATTTGTCGGCCACAGGATCGAGAAAGGCACCAAAGGCCGAGGTCTGGTTGAGCTTTCGGGCCAGGTAGCCGTCGAGCCAGTCGGTCAGCGCAAAGACGACAAACATCACGGTGGCCGCCAGATTGCGCGTAGCCTCTGGCAGGTCGAGGTAAAAAACGCCCACGATCAGTGGAATCGCAACGATGCGCATCCAGGTCATGAGGGTGGGGATGGTCAGAAACATAGAAAAGCCATTTTGGCATGAGCCCTTGACTCGGCGGTGACTGGCCTGAGGGTCGGCGCGCCAAGGGCAGAGCTCTCACAGACCCGAGATGTCACGGCTTCAGTGCAGTGCCCGGTAGATGTCGTCGGCCAGGGCCCTGGAGATGCCCTCGACACTGGCCAGGTCTTGCGCGCTGGCCGAACTCACGCCCGCAATGCCACCAAAGCGGCGCAACAGGCTGGCCCTTTTTTTGGGCCCTATGCCTGGTATGTCTTCCAGGCGACTGGTTACGCGCACCTTGTCGCGCTTGGCGCGCATGCCGGTGATGGCGTAGCGGTGGGCTTCATCGCGGATCTGAGCCACCAGCATGAGCGCGGCCGAGTCGCTGCCCAGATAGACCTTTTCGCGTCCATCGGCAAAAACCAGCTCTTCCAGCCCCACTTTTCGCCCCTGCCCCTTCTCCACCCCAATGATCAGGCTCAGATCGAGACCGAGATGCTCGAACACCTCGCGGGCCATGGCCACCTGCCCCTTGCCACCATCAACCAGCACCAGATCGGGCATGCGCAAGCGCTCGTCGGCTGTCTGGCCATCGCGCAGCGCATCGGCCAGGCCGCGGTAGCGCCGCATCAGCACCTGGCGCATGGCGGCGTAGTCGTCACCCGGCGTCACGCCCTCAATGCTGTAGCGCTTGTACTGCGCGGCCTGCATGCGGTGCTGAGCAAAAACCACGCACGAGGCCTGGGTGGCCTCGCCGGCGGTGTGCGAAATGTCAAAGCACTCGATGCGCAGCGACTGCAAATCGGTTTGAGGCAAGTCCAGAGCCTGGGCCAGGGCGCGGGTGCGGGCCTGCTGCGAGCCTTCTTCGGCCAGCAGCCTAGCCAATTGAAGCTCGACATTTTTTTGTGCCATTTCCAGCCAGATCCGGCGCTGCTCGCGCGGCTTGTGCACGGCTTGTATCTTCACGCCGGACTGCTCGCAGAGCAAGGCAATGAGCTCGGAATCGACCGCATGGCTGAGCAGCAGGGTCGGCGGTGGGGCCAGATCGATGTAGTGCTGGGCAATAAAGGCCTGAAGAACCAGCGTTTCAATCTGGCGCGTGCGCGGGTCGGTGACCACATCAGCGCTGTCGTTGGCGCTGGCATCGGCCGGCTCGCCGGTTGCGCTGGCCTGGCCGGACCCTCGAGCGCCTGAGGCTCGCCCGCGGGGCAGCGCCTCGTCCATGGCAGCGAGCTCGGCCGCGCTCTCGACATGGCTGGGAAAATACGCCCGGTCGCCCAGGTGCCGCCCGCCACGGACCATGGCCAGGTTGACGCAGGCACGCCCGCCGTGCACTTTGACGGCCAGGATATCGGCATCTCGGTCGGCCTGTACCTCCATGGACTGCTGGTGCAACACCCGGGAAATGGCACGGATCTGGTTGCGCACCTCGGCCGCCTGTTCATACTGCAGCTGCTCGGCATGGGCCTGCATGCGCACCTCGAGTTCGCTCAGGACCTCCTGCGTCTGCCCGCGCAAGAACTGCTGGGCGTGCACACTGTCCTGGGCGTAATCCTTGGCCGAGATCTGGCCCACGCAGGGCCCGGAGCAGCGCTTGATCTGAAACAACAAACAAGGTCGGGTGCGGTTGTGAAACACCGTGTCTTCACAGGTGCGCAACCGAAACACCTTTTGCAGCAAGCCGATGGTGTCCTTGACGGCCCAGGCGCTGGGATACGGACCAAAGTAATGGTGCTTGCGGTCGATCGCACCACGGTAATAGGCCATGCGCGCAAACACCTGGCCTTGGGCTGCAGGTCCATCAGCGCGTGCCGCCTGGGTCGCCGTGAGCTTAAGGTAGGGGTAGCTCTTGTCGTCTCGGAACAAGATGTTGAACTTGGGGTGCAGCGTCTTGATCAGATTGTTTTCAAGCAGCAACGCCTCGGCTTCGGAGCGCACCACGGTGGTTTGCATGCGCGCGATACGCGAGACCATGGCGCCGATGCGCGTGCCGCCGTGGGTCTTCTGAAAATAACTGCTGACCCGTTTTTTCAGGTTGCGGGCTTTGCCCACATACAGGACCGTGCCATCGGCATCGAAGTAACGATAGACCCCGGGCAAGGCTGGCAGGCTGGCCACCTCGGCCAAAAGCGCCTCTTGGGCCTCTTTGGCTCCTTGGGCCCGTTGCGCCAGTTCAGCATCCAGGGCTTTTTGGGCGTGATCCGCCTGATCGTTCGAGTCGTCAGAGTCAGGGGGAATTGCTTGCGTCATGGGCTGCTTGATCTTTCAGGCCTTGCTGCTTGCGATTTGCCGGCGCGGCCGCTGGGCCAACTCATCTTCTCTCAAATCACCGTCGGCCAAGGCAAGCTGGGTCAACACGTTTTGCTTGTTGTCCGCTTGCAGATGCCACGCGTTAAGGTCGGAAAACGTTTGAGTGCGGTCATGATGGCTCCAGACGGCTCTATGTTTTAACGATTGTTATATTAGCTGTTTTGCCCCCATCCAAAATGCCTGTGGCTCGCCTCTGGGACGTCTTTTGCAAGGTGATCGACAACCACGGAGATCTGGGTGTATGTTGGCGCGTGGCACAACAGTTGCACGATGCAGGGCAACGGGTACGGCTGTGGGTGGATGATGCCTCGGCGCTGGCTTGGATGGCGCCGGACGCTGATCGGGGGAAAAAAGGCGGCATAGCGCTTCTCCCCTGGGGCATGGCTTGTCAAGCCGACGCTCTGCGTGGGCTGGAGCCCGCCGACGTCTGGATCGAGGCCTTTGGCTGCCAACTTCCCGAGCCCTTCGTGACCCACGGCGTGGCCTCAAGGCGCAGCCAGCCTGCTTGGATCAACCTAGAGTATCTGAGCGCGCAACCTTGGGCACAGCGCACCCATGGCTTGAATTCACCGGTCATGTGCGGGCCAGCCAAAGGCTGGAGCAAGCTTTTTTTCTACCCTGGCTTTGCCCCTGGTACAGGGGGACTGTTGCGCGAGGCCGACTTGCTCGAGCGCCAGCGCGCCTTTGATCGCCAGGCCTGGCGCCGGGCCCACGTGAAAGCGATCAAGACGCCGGGGCGCCTGATCAGCTTGTTTTGTTACGAGCCGCAGGCCTTGCCCCAGTTGCTCGAGCAACTGGCCGCCTCGGGCGACCACCTGTTGGCAACTCCAGGCCGGGCGCTGACCGCCGTGCAAGCGGCGCTGCGAAACAGCCCGACACAGCCCTCCTGGAGTGCCCTGCCCTATACCGACCAGGCCGGATTCGACCAGATGCTCTGGGCCTGCGACCTGAACTTCGTGCGCGGCGAAGACTCGCTGGTGCGCGCCCTATGGGCCGGCCAGCCCTTCATCTGGCAGATCTACCCGCAGGACGACGCGGCCCACCACGCCAAACTCGAAGCCTTTTTGGATTGGCTGCAGGCCCCGGCCAGTCTGCGGCAGTTTCACAGCGTGTGGAATGGTCTGGGTCCAGGCCCGCTGCCGCTGCTCGAGCCGGACGCATTGGCCGACTGGACGGCTTGCGTGCGAGCGGCGCGGCAGCGACTGCTGCTGCAAACAGACCTTCTGAGCCAATTGCTGGAGGCCGCGAGCAAGGCAGCGGCGCCCCAAAAAAGCCGGCAGGGCAGTTAGAATATTGGGTTTGGCGCAGCGCCCCGTTCCACCCATTCCCAACGGAAACCCCATGAAAATCGCCCAAGAAATCCGCGCAGGCAACGTCATCATGCACGGCAAGGACCCGATGGTCGTCCTGAAAACCGAGTACAGCCGCGGCGGACGCAACTCGGCCACCGTGCGCATGAAACTCAAGAGCTTGATCGCCAACTTCGGCACCGAGGTGGTTTTCAAGGCAGACGACAAGATGGACCAGGTCATCTTGGACAAGAAAGAATGCACCTACTCCTACTTTGCCGACCCCATGTACGTCTGTATGGACACTGAGTACAACCAGTACGAGGTGGAAGCCGACAACATGGGCGATGCGTTGAATTACCTTGAGGACGGCATGTCCCTGGAGGTGGTTTTCTACGACGGCAAAGCCATCTCCGTGGAACTGCCCACCAGCGTAGAGCGTGAAATCACCTGGACCGAGCCAGCCGTCAAGGGTGACACCTCGGGCAAGGTGCTCAAGCCCGCCAAAATTGCCACCGGCTTTGAAGTGCCCGTTCCGATTTTTGTGGCCCAGGGTGACCGCATCGAGATCGACACCCGCACGGGCGAATACCGCAAGCGGGTTTAAACCCCGATTCGGTCATTGAAGGCTCCGGATTCGGGGCCTTTTTTACTTGCCAGCAACCCAAAGTGCCAGATCTCGAACCAACGCCGCAACTGCTCGACCTGAGCGATTTGCCCTTGCCCATGCGCATGCTGCCTGGTCTCAAGCGCTGCGACCAGGTGCGGCTGCACCGTCTGCAAGCGGGCAGCCGTTTGCACAAAGAAAAACAGGCCCTGGTAGCCGGCGGCTGGCAGCCGCTGCAGGTTGCGGGCTTTGACGCTGCGCCGGTGGAGCGAACCGTGCGCGAAGTCGCAGGACTTGCCGAACAAGAACAGGGGCCTTTGGCTCTACTCCTGGAAGAAGACCTGGCCGTGCTCGATGGCGCGACAGGCACGCTGCCCTGGCTGAGCGTGTGCACCCCGTCGCATTGGGCGCCGCAAGACAAATTGGGGCTCGACTGGGCAGCGGCACACGCGCCGGTGGCAGACAACCAGGCGCTGATGGCGGCCCAGCGCCAACTGGTTTCGCTGTGCACCAACGGCCAGTGCTGGCAGCGCTCGGTTTACACGCTGTCTGCCGACAACCGCTACGACCAGCACCCGGGTCGAATGCCGCGCACACCTTGGCCGGCGCTGCAGGATCGGTCGCTGGCCCAAAGCACCTGGCTGCGAGTGGAGCGGCAGCAGTTTTTCCCCATCACGGGACGGCCTGGGCTGGCTGTCTTTAGCATCCGCCTGCAAATCGAGCGGCTCGATCAGAGCGCCGCAACGCCAGAGCGGGCTGCGAAGTTGCACGAGTGGCTGCGCAGCATGAGCGATGCGGTGGCGCTGTACAAGGGGCTGTCGGGGGTGCGCCCTGCCCTGCTGACCTGGCTGGCCCGGCAGATGGATTGAACGCCAACCCGACCCCACACATCGCCCGCCATGCAAATCATCCTTCGCCTGTTTGAGGTGATCGTTCCGGTGTTTTTCATCGTGACGCTCGGGTTTTTTTACGCCCGCCATCGGCGCCCTGACATGACGGTGTTCAATCGCCTGGCGCTGGACGTTTGCACCCCCTTTCTGGTTTATTCCGGACTGGCTTCGCGCAACTTCGAAATCTCCCAGCATCTGCCCCTGCTGCTGGGAGGCGCGCTGCTGATCGCCGGTGCGGGCCTGGTGGCCTGGCCGCTGGCCTTGCTCGCCCGCCAGTCGCCGCGCACCCTGGTGCCGGTGGTGATGTTCAACAACTGCGGCAACATGGGTCTGCCGCTGGCACTGCTGGCATTCGGACCGCAAAACATCGGGGCAGCCGTGGCGCTGTTTTCCATCAGCAATCTGATTCACTTTTCTATTGGGGCGCGCGTCACCAGCAGCGTGGCGCGCACCCGCGATCTGCTGCTCAGCCCCATCATGCTGGCCACTGTTCTGGGTTTTGCAAGCGCCTTGACCGATGTTCGACCTCCCCAGATGCTGCTCAAGGGCATGTCCCTGGTCGGAGACGCCTCGCTTCCCATGATGCTGCTCGCCCTGGGAGCCCGTTTGAGCGCCTTTGATCCCTCGGGGTTCCGAGGCGGCCTGCTCGGCGCCCTGGCCCGCCCTATCATCGGCATGGCCCTGGCCTGGCCGCTGACCGTGTGGCTGGAGCTGGAGGGTCAGGCGCGTGCACAGCTGCTGCTGTTTGGCGCCCTGCCGCCCGCCGTGCTGCAGTTCATGCTGGCCGAACGCTACCAGCAGGAGCCCGACAAGGTGGCGGCCATGATCATGTTGGGCAACGTTCTGGCACTGGCCTTTGTCCCGCTGGCTCTGCTCATCGGCATGGGCTGACACGCCCAAAACGACTGACCCCGTCTCGTTTGGATCTTTGTGCCTTCTCTGGGGCGCGAAAATCTGTGGGGCGAGCAAGTCCCCGCAAGCCATGGGCACTGCGCACCATGCCTGACAATGCACCCATGGAAAACACTGAAAACCTTTCGACCAGCCGGCTCGCCGATGCCTGGGCTCAGCTGCAAGCACACGCGCGAAGCGGCACACCGCTGGAGGCCGAGGCCTACCGTCTGGCTTTTGCCGATCCCGAATTCCTCTTGCGACGCGAGACCCGCGGCCTGCGCATGCAGCTCGAGATGCTCAAGCCCGACCTGGAACAGCAGAAACTGGGCATCGATAACACGATTGTGGTTTTTGGCAGCGCCCGCTTCTTGTCGCCCGAGCAGGCCGAGCTGGACCTGCAGCAAGCCCTGGCCAGTGGTCAGGCCAAATCCATTGAACAGGCGCGCCGCCAGGTGCGCAACTCGCTTTACTATGCCCAGGCCCGGGAGTTCGCGCGTTTGGTGGCACGCCACAGCAAGGACTGTGCGCCCGACCAACGACTGGTCATTTGTACGGGGGGAGGACCCGGCATCATGGAAGCGGCCAACCGGGGCGCGCACGACGAGGGCATGCCCAACGTGGGCCTGAACATCGCCCTGCCCCACGAACAGGGGGCCAACCCCTACATCACGCAGGCGCTGAACTTCAAGTTCCATTACTTCGCGATGCGAAAGATGCACTTCATGATGCGAGCCAAAGCCCTGGTGGCGTTTCCTGGCGGCTTTGGCACCCTGGACGAATTGTTCGAGGTGCTCACCTTGGTGCAAACCCGAAAAGCCAAGCCAGTGCCCATCCTGCTTTACGCCAGCGATTACTGGAAAAAACTGCTCAGCTTCGACGCGCTGCTGGAAGCGGGCGCCATTTCTTCGGAAGACCTGAGCCTGTTTCACTACGTGGACGACCCTCAGGAGGCCTGGCAGCGGATCAAAGACTTCTACCGGCTTTGACAGCTGGTGCGAAAAGCCAACGGGCGCTCATCGCGGCTCAAGACCGCGGCGGCACGGTGCCTTCATCGCTAGGGTGTGTATCGACGGCGATGTCACGCAGTCGCCAAGCGGCGCGAACTCCGGTTCCCACCACAGCGGCAACCAGCCAGAAGACACCCGACAGTCCGATGAGCGCACTGACCGAGCCGAACATCAAGGGCACGACCACCCCCGTGGCGGTCACAGCCATCAAGCGCAAGCCCAGTGCTTCGCCATGCCGCTCAGGAGGCGTGATCTGATGCAGCATGCTCATGACCATGGGCTGCACCACACCGAGGGCTATGCCCATGCAAAACGAACACAGTCCCATGGCCAAGGCCGACGACAAAAACGGATAAGTGGCAAACAGCACACAGGCGCTGAACATGGAAACGGCGATGACGGCCCACTCACGAATCTGATGGGCCAGCAGCGGCAACATCAGACGCACCAAGCCGGTGGCCAGAGCGAAGGCGCTCAAAATCATGCCGATTTGCGAGGCGCTCAGCCCGCGCTCGACCCCAAGCAGGGGCACCACCAAGGTGTGCACGTCCCAACTCGAGGAAACAAACCAGTTCACCACCATCAGCCGGGCAATGCCCGGGGACCGCAGCAACTGCCAGGTCTGCCAGACCGAAGTCTGCTGAACGGCTGAGGGCTCGCGCCCTCCCAACTCAGGCACCCGACGCAGCATCCACCAAGTGATCAAGGGTACAAAGGCCATCAGGGCAAATGCAGCCTGAAAGCCTCTATCGCTGCCCGCCGTGGGGCCGGCATGGTCGATCAAAAAGCCAACCGCCAGGGGGCCGACCACATTGGACAAAGCCGGGCCAATCGCCAGCCAGCTGAACGAGCGCCGCAATTGAACACCGCCGCTGGCCAGGCGGCCCACCTGCCGCTGCACCGTGATCACCGTGGCGCCGGCCGCTCCTCCAGTGAGCAAGGCCATGACACAAAGCACACCAAAGACCGGCCAAATCATGGCCAGCGCGCCCGCCAGGCAGGCGGCAGCGACGGCCAGCCTGATCGGGCGCCCAAGCCCGTGGCGGTCTGCATAGCGCCCAACCGGCACAGCCAGAAACACCTGGCTCAAGCCAAACAAGGCCACCAAAAAGCCCACGGCTGCCGGGCTGTAGCCCTCACGCAGGGCCAACAGAGGGGCTGCCATGCGGTTGCCGCCCAAAGTGCTGTGCAGGAAAATCTGGGCGCCGATCAGGCGCAGCAGTTGGGCATTCACCGTGTTTCAGCCCTCGCTGGCATCGGCTGAATCCAGAGAATCTGCGGGCAAGAGGCGGCTGGACTCGGCCTGGGGAAGCGCCTGAACCTGCTTGAGCGCGCGGCCCATCACTCGGCTGCGCTGTTCGGCGCTGTCGAGCGTGTTGAGCACCGTCTGGGTTTGGGCCTTGACCCGAGCCAGTACATCACCAAATTTGCCGAACTCTGTTTTGACGGCGCCAAGCACCTGCCAGACCTCACTTGAGCGTTTTTCCAGAGCGAGCGTGCGAAAGCCCATTTGCAGTGAGTTCAGCATTGCCAGCAGCGTGGTCGGACCTGCGATCACAATGCGCCAATCACGCTGCAAAGATTCGACCAGACCTGGCCGGCGCAACACTTCGGCATACAGGCCTTCGCTGGGCAAAAACACAATTGCAAAATCCGTGGTGTGCGGCGGTGAGATGTATTTTTCACTGACCGATTTGGCCTGCAGGCGCACGCTGGCCTCCAGCGCTTTGCCGGCGGACTCGACACCGGCTGCATCGGCCTGCTGCTGCGCCAACAGCAGGCGCTCGTAGTCTTCACTGGGAAACTTGGCATCGATCGGCAGCCACAGCGGCGGGCCACCGCCGTGCTCCAGACGGCCAGGCAGGCGCACGGCAAAGTCGACCGCATGGCGGCTGTCGGGAACTGTGCAAACCTGGGCCTGGTACTGATCTACGGTAAACACCTGCTCGAGCAAGCCGGCCAGTTGCGTCTCGCCAAAAATGCCGCGCGTCTTGACGTTTCTCAGCAGGTGCTTGAGGTCGCCCACGCCTTGGGCCAGCGTCTGCATCTCACCGAGGCCGCGGTGCACCTGCTCGAGCCGCTGGGCGACATGGGCAAAGCTGGCGTCCAGGCGCTGTTGCAGGGTACTTTGGAGCTTCTCGTCGACGGTCGCTCGCATTTGCTCAAGCTTTTTCTCGTTGCCCTCTTGCAGAAAGCCCAGACGCTGCTCAACCGACTGTCGTATCTCGGCCAAGCGCTGGTCTTGCAATTGCCCCATTTGCTGCAACTGCGCCTGCATGTCCTGGGCAAAACGCCGCAGAGCCAGATCCTGGGCTTCGCGAGACTGCACCAAGGCTTGCGTCATCGCCTGGGTCAGGCTCTGGCTGCTGTTTTGGGCCTGCTGGGTGAGCGACTGAGTCCAAGCTTGCAGACTTTGCGCCAACTGCTGTTGCATAGCAGCCAGCTGAATCCGAAACGAGTCAATCTGCTCGTTTTGAGTGCGCCCCACGTCACCGGCTTGGGCCAGCAGCGTTTGCTGAAACACGGCCAGTGTTTGCTGAAGTTCGGCGCGGGTGTCGCGGGCGCTGGCCTGTACCAGATCGCGCAGTTCACGCTCCTGCCGCTCGCTGGCCTCGTGCAGGGGGGCAAGCTGGCGGGCCAGTTCTGAGGCCTCGGTGTTGCCACGGGCGGGCAATCGGCCGAGCACGAGGAGTGTCACAACAAGGCCGGCGCAAGACAGCGCCAGCGCCACCCAGATCAGGTTGTCGGTCATGGGCCTATTGTCGCGCGCCGGGCCAGCAGAGCGGGCGCCACCGTCTAGCCCGCTATCGAACGAGGGTCCGGGTTGAGCGGGGTGAGCAATGGTTTGCCCGTGAAAAAGGCGATCAGGTTGTCAGCGGCCAGATGCGCCATCGCCTTGCGGGTGGGCATCGACGCGCTGCCAATGTGCGGGGTCAGCACCACGTTGGGTACTTTGAGCAGATCGGGGTGCACCTTGGGCTCTTCCTCGTAAACGTCTAGGCCAGCAGCGGCGATGGTGCGGTTTTTCAGCGCCTGGGCCAGGGCCGCATCGTCCACGATGCCGCCACGGGCAATATTGACCAAGGTGGCGGTTGGCTTCATCTGGGCCAGCTCGGCTGCTGCAATGGCGTGGTGAGACTCTTTGGTGTAGGGCAAGACCAGAACCAGGTGGTCGGCCTGAGCCAGCAATTGGGCTTTGCTGACGTAGTGGGCCTGGTATTGCTGTTCAAGGTCGGGGGCCAACCGCGAACGGTTGTGGTAGATCACCTTCATGCCAAAGCCCAGGGCGCCGCGTCTGGCGATCGCCTGCCCGATTCGCCCCATGCCCAAAATACCCAGGGTCGAACCATGAACGTCGGAGCCGGCAAACATGTCGTAGCTCCATTTGGTCCACAGACCCGCGCGCAGGTAATGCTCGCTCTCGGCCAGGCGGCGGGCGGTGGCCATGAGCAGCGCAAAACCCAAATCGGCAGTCGTCTCGGTCAGCACGTCTGGCGCATTGGTGGCCACCACACCTGCGGCCGTCATGGCTGTAATGTCGAAGTTGTTGTAACCCACCGCCATGTTGGCGCAGATGCGCAGGTCCGGGCAGGCCTGGATCACGGACGCATCAATTCTGTCGCCACCGGTGGTGAACACCCCCTGCTTGCCCTTGAGTCGCTCGATCAGCTCCGGCACCGTCCAGACGTCATCGTCATGGTTGGGGTGGACATGGGCGACCTGGCTGAGTTTTTCGATGACCTGCGGAAAAACAGCGCGGGCCATCAAGATGTGGGGCTTGCTCACAAATGGCACTCCTTGTTGTGAAAATCAGCGAAACCAAATGAGGCCCATGGCGACGAACAAGGGGATCAGGATGCACCCCGACCAGACCATGTAGCCAAAAAAGCTGGGCATCTTCACTCCGCGGTCCTCGGCAATGGCTTTGACCATCAGGTTGGGGGCATTGCCGATGTAGCTGTTGGCGCCCATGAACACAGCACCGGCTGAAATGGCCGCCAGCGTGGGGGCCAGGGTCGTCATCAAGGCCTGAGGGTCACCGCCAGCGGTATTGAAAAACACCAGATAGGTGGGCGCATTGTCCAAAAAAGAACTCAGCGCACCGGTGATCCAGAAGTACATCAGCACGTCGGGGCTGCCGTCGGGCCGGGTGACCAGGCTGACGATGCTGCCAAATGGACCCTGAGTCCCAGCCTTGAGCATGGCGATGACCGGAATGATGGTCAAGAAAATCCCAGCAAACAATTTGGCCACCTCCTGCATGGGAGCCCAGCCAAACTGGTTGTCGGCATGCACTTGTGCGGGTGTCAGCCGCAACGAGGCCAGGGTGATGGCGATCAAGCCGAGGTCGCGCAGCAAGCCAGGCAGGCCCACCTCGGTTCCCCACACAACAAACACAGTGTCCGACTTCCAGATGCCGCTCATGAGCACCAGCCCAACAACACCCAAAAGCAGGACGAAGTTGATAGCGCCGTCAAAACCTATCGAACGAGAGACAGGCGTTGGGTCTAGGGGCAGCCGCTCATCTTGTCGGTGATAAAACCAGCTGTCGAGCGCAAAAAACAGCAGCAGCAAAGAACCCACCAGGAACAGCGTTTGAGGTAGCAAGGTCTTGACGGTCCAGAAAAATTCAACGCCTTTGAGAAACCCCAGAAACAGCGGTGGGTCACCCAGAGGGGTCAGAGATCCGCCTGCGTTGGAAACGATGAAGATGAAAAAGATCACCACGTGCGCCACATGCTTGCGGTTGTCGTTGGCACGAATCAAGGGCCGGATCAGCAGCATGGATGCGCCAGTGGTGCCCATCAAGCTGGCAAGAATCGCTCCGATGCCCAAAATCAAGGTGTTGAGCCCCGGGCTACCGCGCAAGTTGCCCCGGATGTAAATCCCGCCCGAGACGGCGAACAGCGCCGTGAGCAAGATGATGAAGGGAATGTACTCGGCCAGCAAAGCATGGACCAGGTTAACCCCGGCGAGCGCCGGCCCAAACACAGCGGCGAAGGGCAACAAAAAGGCCAGGGCCCAGCCGGCGGAAATTTTTCCGTAATGGTGGTGCCAAATCGCAGGGGCCAGCAAAGGCAACAAAGCGATGGAGAGCAAGATGCCCGCAAACGGCAGCCCCCACCAGGGGCCCAGCGCAGCGCCATCTAGGGTGGCCGCACTGGCCAGCCCAGGCACCATGAAGGTCAGGGCCAGGAAGGCGCGGACCGTTTGAGTTGAAAGACAGGTCATGGATGGCACGCTACAGGTTACGACAGAAGTATTTTCACAAAACGGGGATCGGCTGGCGCCCGGCTGCAGCTCGCACCCCAGTCAGGCCGCAGTCTGGATTTCGAAGACCTGACGCAGGTAGGCCAGATATTTTTCGTCTTCACACATGTTTTTCGACGGCGTATCCGAGAGTTTGGCCACGGGCTGACCGTTGCACCGGACCATCTTGATCACGATCTGCAGCGGCTCACAGCCCAGGTCGTTGGTCAGGTTGGTGCCAATGCCAAAAGCCAACTGGCAACGGCCGCTGAAACGCCGATACAGCTCGATGGTGCGCGGCACTGTCAGGGCATCGCTGAAGATCAGCGTCTTGGTGCGCGGATCGACCCGGTTGCTGCGGTAATGCTCAATGAGCCGCTCGCCCCAGGAAAAAGGATCACCGCTGTCGTGGCGCGCGCCGTCAAACAGCTTGCAAAAGTACATGTCGAAGTCGCGCAAAAAGGCGTCCATGCCGTATACATCGGACAGCGCAATGCCAAGGTCACCCCGGTACTCCTTGGCCCACGATTCGAACGCAAACACCTGGCTGTCGCGCAACCTCGGGCCCAGCGCCTGGCAGGCCTGCAGGTATTCGTGCGCCATGGTGCCCAGGGGAGTCAGGCCCAGCTTCATGGCAAACAGCACATTGCTGGTACCCGCGAACTGACCGCTGGGACCCGAACCGAGCCGGGCGTTGAGTGTGCGCAGCACTTCCTCGTGCCAGGCCACAGAAAAGCGTCGGCGGGTGCCGTAGTCGGCAATCTTGAGGGCCTGCAAATCCGGTTGCTGCTGCAACAAGCCGACCTTTTCATCCAGGCGCCGGCGACCTTCTAAAAAATCAGGCAGTTGGTGGGTGTTGCGAAAGTAAACCTCGTTGACGATGGCCAGCACCGGGATCTCAAAGAGGATGGTGTGCAGCCATGGCCCCCGGATGGTGATTTCAATCTGTCCGTCTGGCAAAGCCTGGACATCGATGTACTTTTCATTGAGTCTAAACAGACCGAGAAAGTCCACAAAGTCGCTCTTGATAAAACGCATCGATCGAAGATAGGCCAGCTCCGCGTCCTGAAACGTCAAGCGACACAAGGCCCGAATTTCCTCGCGGATCTGGGCCACATAGGGTGAAAGCGGCTCGACCCCCGCCGCGCCGGCGTTGCGGCACTTGAATCGGTACTCGACCTGAGCCCCCGGAAACTGATGCAGCACCACCTGCATCATGGTGAACTTGTACAGGTCGGTGTCGAGCAAGCTGGTGATGATCATGGCACACCGCTCTGTTTGGCCTCGCCGAACTCAGTCTGCACCCAGAAAATCAACTTCAAACAAAAGCGTGGCGTTCGGCGGAATCACGCCGCCAGCGCCTCTGGATCCGTAGCCCAGCTCAGCGGGTATCACCAAGCGGCGCGTGCCGCCTGCCGACATGCCTTGAACGCCCTCGTCCCAGCCGCGGATGACTTGACCAGCACCCAAGGCAAATTCAAACGGCTCGCCGCGGTCCTTGCTCGAATCGAACTTGGCCCCTGCCTTGCCGTCTTGAAAGAGCCAGCCGGTGTAGTGCACCCGCACATACTGGCCGGCTTTGGCCATGGCGCCAGTGCCAACGACGGTGTCTTCATATTGCAGGCCAGAGGCCAAGGTGGTCATGGTCATCGATGAATCCTGTGTCTCAATCATGCAGTCGGGGCTGCGGACCCTGCACTTTACCCGCAACCAGCACCACGACCCGATCGGCCGCGCCCGATAGCAAACGATTTTGTTCGGCCACCAGCAAGGCCATGCCCTGGGATCTCAAGTCCAGCAGTACGTCGACAAGGGCATCGACGAGCACCGGCGAGATGCCCTCACAGGGCTCATCGAGCAGCAGCACACGCGGCTCGGTCATGAGGCTGCGTGCAACGGCCAGCAATTGCTGCTCGCCCCCGCTCATCAGCGCTGCAGGCCGTGTCAGCATGGGCTTGAGCAAGGCGAAGCGCTCGAGCACCCAGGCCATGCGCTCGGCACAGCGCCGCCCGCCAGCTACTTGCAGGTTTTCCTTGACGGTCAAACTGCCAAACAGCCGCCGATCTTCGGCAACGTAGGCCAGTCTGGCCTGGGCACGGCGATGGCTGGGCCAGCCAAGAATCTCCGGCATCTGACCGGGCGAGGTTTGAAGCCGGACCGAGCCCCGGGCGTGAACCTCCAGCCCCATCACCGACTTGAGCAAGGTGGACTTGCCTGCGCCATTGAGCCCTTGCAGCACCACCATCTGTCCGGCACGCAGCTGCAAGTCGACGCCAAACAGGGCCTGGGCCGAGCCGTAGAAAGCCTGCAGTCGCTCGATCTCAAGCATGTCGGGGAGCCACCGCGTGGTGCCCAAGATAGCGCTCTTGCACGAACGGATCGGCGGCCACCTGCTCGAAGCGACCCTGCGCGGCAATCCGACCTTCGATGAGCACCAGCACATGATCGGCGACGCCGGCCACCGCATCCATATTGTGCTCGGTATAGAGCACGGCCAGTCCCTGCCCCGCCAATGATTTCACCCAGGTCATCAGCTCGGTCCGTTCTTGCTCGGCCAAACCGGCGGCAGGCTCGTCGAGCAGCAGCAGCCGGGGCTGGCCGGCCAGCACCATGGCCAATTCGAGTCGCTTTTTTGCACCATAGGGCAAGCTCGCAGCACTGCGATCAGAAAGATCTGCAAGGCCCGCTTGCTCGAGCAAGTCCATGGCTTGTTCCCGCTCAAACATGGACAGCGCCCGCCAAATCGACAAATTGCCGGCCCGAGCCTGCAGGGCCAACTGCACGTTGCCCAGAACGCTCAGCGCCTCAAACACCTGAGCCACCTGAAAGCTGCGGCAGACTCCGCGCTCGAGCCGCTGGCGAGCGGTGCGGCCGAGCAGCGACTGGCCTTGCCAGAGCACTTGACCTGCGTCAGGGTTTTGCTGCCCGGCGATGCAGGCAAACGTGGTGGACTTGCCCGCGCCGTTGGGACCGATCAGGGCCACACACTGGCCGGCCGTGACTTGCAGGCTGACACCGTCGACCGCCCGCACTCCGGAAAAATGCCGGACCAGATCGCTCACCTGCAAAAGCGCGGCACTCATGACCCTGCCCCCGCAAACGGTGCACCTGAGCCCGCCCGCTGCCGCGCTGGCAGCAAAGACAGCAGTCCCGAGGGCGATGCAACCATGACCAGCATGATCGCCACACCCAAAAGCCCTCGCCAATAGGGCACATCACGGGCCAGTTCGGCCGAAACCAAATGCAGCAAGGCGCTGCCGGCCACTGCACCCCACAGTTGATGCACTCCTCCGAGCAAAACCACAAGCAAGGCATCGACCGAAGTGGCAACGCCAGCGATCGAGGGGAAGACAGCCCCTTTGTGGGCCGCAAACAGGGCACCTGCCAAACCGGCCAACGCAGCGCTTTGCAAAAACACGCGGTACTTGAGCGCAGACACGGCCAAACCAGAGGCTGCCGCCCGCATCGGGGCATCGCGAAGCGCCTGCAAGGCCGCCCCCTGCCCCGACAAAGCAAGCCGGCGCAAAGCCAAAACAGCAGCCAGCGTGATTAGCACCATACCCAGGTAAAACAGGGGTCTGGCCTCATCAGAGATCAGGCGCAGACCGATCAGACCGTTGTCGCCACCGGTCAAAGGCACGGCCTGGGTGGCCAGCGCCCAAACCACCTGTGCCATGGCCAGTGAAAGCATGGCCAGATAGACCCCAGCGCTGCGTACCACGGCCGCGCCGAACACAGCAGCCAGAGCCAGAGCACAGAGCACCCCCACCATCACCGCCAGGGACAAGCCAGCGCCCCAATGCAGGTGGGCCAGGGCCGCCCCATAAGCACCTAAGGCAAAGTAAGCGGCATGGCCGAAGCTGACCAAACCGGCCAGCCCCATCATGGCCTGCAAGCTGATGCCAAACAGAACAAACACCAGGGCATCGATGGCCAGGGTTTGCCAATATGGCCCACCGAGCCAAGCCGCGCCACACAGCGCCAGCAGCGCCCCCACCCACGTCCCGGTGGTCAGCCAAGAAACCCTCAGGCCGGCAAAGACCTGAGCGGCCTCGCGCGGCGCATGCGCTGCCGTCAGACTGCGTCCGGCCAAGCCTTGGGGCTTGATCACCAGCACCACCGCCATGGTCAAAAACACCAGAACCAAGGTCGCTTGCGGGAACCAATGGATGCCCAGCGCATGGACCAATCCGATGATCACCGCCGCCACAAAAGCCCCGCCGATGCTGCCCAGCCCACCGGTGACCACCACCACAAAGGTTTCCACAATCACGGCCATGTCCATTTGCAGATGTGCCGGCTCACGCGGCAATTGAAGCGCACCACCGAGTCCGGCCAAGGCGCAGCCAAGCATGACCGCACCGAGCATCAGTGGCCTGGGATTGACGCCCAAGCTGCCCAAAATCTCTCGGTCTTGCGTCGCTGCGCGCAAACGCTGACCAAACAAGGTGCGGGTGAGCAGAAGATGCAGAGCCAACCAGATCAGCGGGCCAAGCGCCATGAGCATCAGTTGGTAGCTTGGAAAATACTCCTGGCCCACCTGCACCGACCCCTTGAGCCCAGGGAAACGGGGCGCAAACACCTCCTCATTGCCGAAGAACCAGCGCATGGCGTCATGCAGGGCCAAAGTCAGGCCAAAAGTGGCCACCAGTTGGTACAACTCCGGGGCGCCAACCATGCGCCGCAGCAGCAAGACATCGGCCAACGCACCGACCAGCGCAGCCACCAGAGCGCCCAGGATCATGGCCAGCAGGTAAAGCCAGGCGCTGTCGGCCCAATCTGGATACCAATGCACCAGCCAATGGGCGGAAAACAGCGCACCCAGCATGAAAAAGCTGCCATGGGCAAAGTTGACGATCCGGGTGACCCCAAAAATCAGGGTCAGGCCCGCCGCCATCAGGAACAAGGTGCTGGCATAAGACAGCCCACCGAGCAACTGAACCGCAGTGATGGAGCCGCTCATTTAAGCCTTTGATGCAGTGAACCGTGGGGACCCACTCAGCGGCCCCGCCTGGCCCTCAATCGCGCCAGATGGTCAAGCCGGCCATGGGGTCGCGCGGTGTGTAGAAGCGATTGACCACCGCGTCCGGGTCGGCATAGCCCATGGACATGCCACACACCACCATCTCGCCTGGGCCAGCGCCGATATGCGGCAAGATGATGCTGTGGTAATCGTTCCAGGCCGCTTGCGGGCAGGTGTGCAGGCCCTGCGCGCGGGCGGCCAACATGACGTTTTGCAGGAACATGCCGTAGTCGAGCAAGCTGCCGCGTCCGAGCACGCGGTCGATGGTGAAAATCAGCCCGACCGGCGCATCAAAAAAACGGAAATTGCGTTGGTGCTGCTGGTGCATTTTGTCCTTTTGACCGCGCTCAATGCCCAACAGCCCATACAAGCCCCATCCGTTTTCACGCCGTCGCCCGATGTAGGGCTCGACCCAATTGGATGGGTAGTAGTCATACTCTTCCTTGTACTGCTGAGCCAACGCCGGGTTTCTGGCCACCTGATCGTGAGCGGCGCAGACTTTGTCAACCAGCGCCTGGCGACTCGCGCCCTGAAGCACATAGGCCCGCCAGGGCTGGCTGTTGGTCCCCGATGGGGCGCGGCTGGCGAGCTGCAAGATGTGCTCGATCTTGCTTCGCTCGACAGGCTGACTCAGGTAGGCGCGCACCGACATGCGGCTGGCAATCGCGCTGTCAACGTCGACCGCATGCGCGCTCAGGGGGACGGGGTTTTGACTCACTTCAGGCTCTCCAGGACTTCAAGAAATTGGGGCGGCAGCGGCCGCGGGCGACGCGTTTGGCGGTCGACATAAACGTGGACGAAATGGCCGCAAGCAGCGCACAGAGTCTCGGCCGGAGCCGGCGCAGCAAACAATCCGACCTCGTAGCGCACGCTCGAAGAGCCCAGGTGACCGACCCGTATCCCAGCGAAAACCGGCTGTGGATAGGCCAGGGGCGCAAAGTAATTGCACTGCGTTTGCACCACCAGCCCGATCAGATCGCCCGCGTGTATGTCGAGCACACCGCGCTCGATCAGGTGGCCGTTGACGGCGGTATCAAACCAGCTGTAGTAGACAACATTGTTAACGTGACCGTAGACGTCATTGTCTGACCAACGGGTGCTGATCGGACGCAGGACCCGATAAGCGCTCAGTGGCTCGGGGCAAGGGCGCGCAGTGTCGGTCATGAAGGGCTCAGGCAGTGCATCGAGGGGGTCACTCAAAACCCACGATTTTGCCAGCCGCCGATCCACGTCCGTGGCCTGGCGATCATCAAGCACGACCGATCAGGCCGATTGCCACCGGCGCCAGTATTCAAAGGCGATGCACCAGGTGTTGAGCTGAGCCTCTACCGTGGTCTCTATGTCGTGGCCGTAACCGCCAGCCATGACAAAGGCCATGGGGGTGCGTCTTTGCCAAGCCCAGTCGAACACGCGCCGGTCACGCGCCTGCAACCCGTCATGACTGAGCTTCAAACGCCCCAGTCGGTCGCCTTCATGCGGATCGGATCCGGCCAGGTAAAAAATCAACCCTGGCTCAAAACGGTGCTCGAGCTCGCCCAAGGCGTATTCCAGCGCCTGTAAATACTCGGTATCACCGCAGCCGTCGGGCAGCTCGACGTCCAGGTCGCTGGCCTCTTTTCGAAACGGAAAGTTCTTCTCACCGTGCAGGGACAAGGTGAAAACGCTGTCGTCCCCGGAAAAAATACGGGCCGTGCCGTTGCCTTGGTGTACGTCCAGATCGATCACGGCAACTTGCAGCGCCGGGCCCCGCCGGTTCAAACGGAGCCACTCGGCCTGCATCAGACGGGTGGCCACCGCCACGTCATTGAACACGCAAAAACCAGCCCCTTTGTCGCCACTGGCGTGGTGCGTGCCCCCAGCCAGATTTCCGGCCAAGCCCTGCGCCGCCAGAACGCCGGCCCCAGGCAAACCCAGGGCCAGCCGCGCAGCAGCAATGGTCGCTCCCGTGGATCTGCGCGAGCGCTCAGCCATCTGCGGCGACCAGGGAAACCCGATCTCCCTCTGTGCCGCAGGGCTCAAGCCGCCCGTGTGTACGGCCTGCACATAGTCTGGGGTGTGAACCAATGCGAGCTCACCATCGCTGGCTGCCGGCGCCGGCGCAAAACTCAGCTGCGGCAGGCGCTCCTGCAGCCGCTGGCGCAGCCGCGCGTATTTGGCCATGGGGAAACGGTGCCCCGAAGGCAGGGGCAGCACATATTGATCGGCATAAAAAGCGTGCACTGTTTGCAGGCAGAGGTGAAGGCCCGGAGCCGGACCGCCGATTGTCACCGCTGGCCAATTTAGAGCGTGCAGTCTAGAAATGCTGCAACGCAGCAAAAGCCCTTGTTTTGCCACACAAGGCCCTTATACTTCCACTCATGTTGCGGTGCAGCAATGATCCTACAAAGCTTTCTGAACCGCTCCAGCTGATCCTTAACCTCACTTCACGGAGATTGATATGTTGACTGCTGACCAAGTTCTGGCTTCCCAGAAAGCTTCCATCGAGACCATGTTCGGTCTGACCCACAAGGCCTTCGAAGGCGTGGAAAAGCTGGTGGAACTCAATGTTCAGGCTTCCAAAGCCGCTTTGTCGGAAAGCGCCCACCATGCGCAAGCCGTTCTCGGCGTCAAGGATGCGCAAGAACTGCTGGCCCTGCAAGCGAGCCTGATGCAACCCTTGGCTGAAAAGGCCGCTGCCTACAGCCGCCACCTGTATGACATCGCCAGCGGCACCAGCGCCGAGTTCTCCAAGGCTGTCGAAGGCCACAGCGCTGAAATTCAGTCCAAGTTCATCTCCCTGGTAGACAGCGCTGCCAAAAACGCGCCAGCCGGCTCAGAAACAGCGGTCGCCGTGATGAAGAGCGCCGTTTCAGCAGCCACCAACGCTTTCGAGTCGGTGCAAAAGGCGGTCAAGCAAGCATCGGACATGGCTGAAGCAAACTTTGTTGCTGTCAGCAACACGGCGGTCAACGCCACCAAAACCGCCAGCAAGAAGCGCTGAGCCCATCTTGCCCCGCAGGATTGAATGCGGGGCCTCCTGTTGAACCGGTTGTCTCCTCGGGTCCGCGTGGAATCGGTTTCAGGGACCCGTTACAAGCCCGGCACCTGCCGGGCTTTTTTTATGCGCAAGATCCACCTCAGCGGGTCGCGGCTTCGATCCGCAACCGCAATTCAGGCAAAGCCGACAACATCGCCGCCCTGCCCGCATCAATGGCGCGTTGGCGCGCTGAAAAGTCGGCGCTTCTCAGGCCCACCAGGGAGGGGCGTACCAACACATCGGCATGCTTGAGTTCGTGCCGATTGATGGCCTGCCCCATGATGTTGAAGGTCTGAAGCAAGATCTGCAGGGCATCGCCCGCCGGCTGCCCCTCTGGAGGCTGGGAAATGTCCACCGCGATCACCAGCTCAGCGCCCATTTGACGCGCGAACTGCACCGGCACCGGCGCGACCAGGCCGCCATCGACATAGTCTCGGCCGCCGATGCGCACCGGCTGAAACACCGCTGGCACCGCGCTTGAAGCGCGCACCGCAGTGCCCGTATCACCGCGCCTGAACAGCACGGGTTGGCCATTGGCCAGATCGACCGCCACCACACCAAGCGAGATGCGCATGTCCTCGATCAAGCGACCTGCCACCGATTCATTGACATAGCGCGCCAGGGCCTCTCCCCGAAACAGGCCCCGATTGACCAGAGGCACCATCCAGTCGGCAATGGTCACTTCTTCCATCCGCAGGGCGGTGCTTTGCAGCTGCGCCGCACCCATTCCGCTGGCGTACAGGGCCGCGACCAAGCTGCCCGCAGAGGTGCCGACCACCAGCGACGGCTCGATGCCCGCTTGCTCGAGAACCGAAATCACGCCCACATGTGCAAAGCCCTTGGCCGCGCCCCCGCCCAAGGCCAACCCGATGCGCGGCGCGCGCTTGGGGACCGGCGCAGGAGCAGGTTCAGGCTCGATCACGGGCTGTGACGGAGCGGGGCCTTCGGCCACTTTGGGGGCACCAGCACAGCCGATCAAGGCCAGAAATATGGCGATGCACCCCAGGCGCCACACGCTTCGGTGGGCGGGTAGCGCCAGCGCCAAATCCGCAGTGGCTGCACTGCCGCAAAAGCGGAATGCCCCCAGAGCGGCACTCCAGTTGATATTAATTCTCATTTGCATTAAAATTGGGCCTGCTGGTTCAAACATCACTGCAAAAATTAAAACGGCCATGATTGCAAACCTAAAACGCCAAACCATGGCGCTCACAGCCGCATGCATGAGCACGCTGGCCCTGGCACAAACGCCAGAGCTCAACCTGTATTCTGCACGCCACTATCAAACGGACGAGGAGCTGTACGCCAGTTTCACACGGACCACCGGCATAAGGATCAATCGCGTCGACGCCGACGATGCAGGCATCCTGGCCAGACTCAAGGCCGAAGGTGCCGCCTCGCCAGCCGATGTCATTTTGTTGGTCGATGCGGCCCGCCTTGGCAAAGGACAAAGCGACGGGCTTTTTCGACCCATCAAGTCCGCGTTGCTGGAAGCTGCCGTGCCAGCACAGTTGCGGGCTGCAGCAACTTCCGAGGGCATCGCCTGGTTCGGCATGTCGACACGCGCGCGGGTGGTGGTTTATGACAAGACCCGGGTCAAAAAGGAAAACGTCGACACGTACGAGGAGCTGGCAGACCCGAAGAACAAGGGGCTGGTGTGCCTGCGCTCAGGCTCACACCCGTACAACCTCTCGCTGTTTGGCTCTCTGCTCGAGCACCTGGGACAGGTCAAGATGGAAGCCTGGCTGCAAGGCCTGCAAACGAACCTGGCGCGAGCGCCCAAAGGCGGGGACACAGACCAGATCAAGGCGGTGGCCAGCGGCGAATGTGCCGTCGCGCTGTCAAACACCTACTACATCGCCCGCCTGATGCGCTCGAACGCCCCACAGGACAAGGCCATCATGGAAAAACTGGCCGTCGTGTTTCCCAACCAGCTGTCCTGGGGGACGCACATCAACATCGCGGGCGCTGCGGTGGCCCGCCACAGCAAGAACCTGCCGGCAGCCGTTAAATTTCTCGAATATCTGGCCAGCGCGCAGGCTCAGGGTTATTTCGCCGATGGCAACAACGAGTGGCCGGTGCTCGCTTCGGTCAAGGTCAACAACCCAGCCCTGCAAGCCATGAGCGGTGGTGGATTCAAGGCCGAGACCGTCCCGGTGGCCCAGGTGGCCGCAAACCAGGTCCGGGTCCAGCAAATGCTCGATCGGCTGGGCCTGCGCTAGGCAGCGGGCCAGGGGCGATAAACTTCCCCCTGCTGACGCTCGGCCAATCGAGCAAAACCCTGCCCTACACCGTCTAGGAAAAGCCCCATGGAAATCACAGGCAAAGTTTTTATCGTGACCGGCGGCGCTTCTGGCCTGGGCGAGGGTACGGCCCGGATGCTGGCAGCCGCGGGTGGTCAGGTGCTCATTGCCGATATGCAGCAGGACAAGGGCCTGGCCGTGGCCAAAGAACTGGGCGCCGTCTTTATGAGATGCGACGTCAGTCAAGAGGCCGACGGGCAGGCGGTCATTGAAAGGGCCTGTACCCTGGGAAAACTGATGGGCCTGGTCAACTGTGCCGGTATTGCGCCAGCCGAGAAAACGGTCGGCAAAAACGGGGCCCATTCGTTGCAAGTGTTCAGCAAGGTGGTGCAGGTCAACCTAATCGGTAGCTTCAACATGCTGCGCCTGGCAGCTCAGGCCATGAGCAAAAACGAGCCCGAAGCCACAGGCGAACGCGGCGTCGTGATCAATACCGCATCGGTGGCGGCATTTGACGGCCAGATCGGTCAGGCCGCTTACAGCGCGTCAAAGGCCGGCGTTGCAGGCATGACCTTGCCCATTGCCCGCGACCTTGCTCGCAGCGGCATCCGCGTCATGACGATCGCTCCAGGCATCTTCGCCACGCCCATGGTCTACGGCATGCCTCAGAACGTGCAAGACGCACTGGCCGCCTCGGTTCCCTTCCCCTCCCGGCTGGGTCAGCCCGAGGACTACGCCAAACTCGTCAGACACATCTTTGAGAATGACATGCTCAACGGCGAGGTGATCCGCCTTGATGGCGCCATCCGCATGGCGCCGAAATAAAGCCGGATCGGCCAGACGAGGCAGCACTGCGGCCGGGATGCTCCCGCGGCCCATGCACGGCGGGCCAAGCGGCGGGCTAAGCGGCGGTAGAAGTCGCGACAAAAGTGGTGATTGAAGCGGCACACCTTGCACCGATTCGCCCTGCCTACAATGGCCCAAAGGCTCACCCCCATCCATGGCCATACCCGCCCCTTTTCTGCAGGAATTGCTGGCCCGCGCCGACATCGTCGAGATCGTGGGTCGACATGTGCAGCTGAAAAAAGGCGGGGCCAACTTCTCCGGGCTGTGCCCGTTTCACACCGAGAAATCGCCCTCCTTCACGGTCAGTCCGTCCAAGCAGTTTTATCACTGCTTTGGCTGCGGCAAGAACGGAAACGCCATCGGCTTTCTGATCGACCACTTGGGGATGAATTTCCGCGAGGCCGTCAAAGATCTGGCACAGCAATACGGTTTGCAGGTGCCAGAGGAAGATATTGCACCGGCCGAGCGTGCCCGTCAGGCGCAGGCTCGCGAGCAGCATGCCAGCTTGAGCGATGTACTGGAAAAAGCAGCCCGGGCCTACGCGGCCGAACTCAAAAACTCGGCCAAGGCGATCGGCTACTTCAAGGGGCGCGGTCTGTCTGGGGCGGTGGCGCGCGACTTCGGGCTGGGCTATGCCCCCGAGGGCTGGCGTTATCTGGCCAGCGTATTTCCCGACTACGCCGATCCGCTGCTGGTCGAGAGCGGTCTGGTGATCAGTGCAGAGGACCAGTCCAACGACGAGGGAAAACGCTACGACCGCTTCCGCGACCGCGTGATGTTCCCCATCCGCAACGTCAAGGGGCAGTGCATCGGTTTTGGCGGGCGGGTGTTCGGTGACGAAAAACCCAAATACCTCAATTCACCCGAGACACCGGTTTTCAGCAAAGGGCGAGAGCTCTACGGTCTGTTTGAGGCCCGCGCAGCCTTGCGCGAGCACGGCTATGCGCTGGTGACCGAAGGCTATATGGATGTGGTGGCTCTGGCGCAACTGGGTTTTGCCAATGCCGTGGCCACCCTGGGAACGGCTTGCACCGCCGATCATGTGCAAAAACTCTTTCGCTTCACGGATGCTGTGGTCTTTGGCTTTGACGGTGATGCCGCTGGCCGACGCGCGGCGCGCAAGGCGCTCGACGCAGCACTGCCTTTTGCCAGTGACACCCGATCGGTCAAGTTTTTGTTCCTTCCGCCGGAACATGATCCAGACAGCTTCATACGACAGCATGGTGCGCAGGCCTTTGCCGAACAAATCAACCAAGCGGTCCCGCTGAGCCGATTCCTGATCGAGGCCGCCAGTCAGGATTGCGACATGAACAGCGCCGAAGGGCGCGCCCGCATGGGCAGCCAGGCCCGTGGATTGTGGAGCGCCCTGCCCGAGGGTGCACTCAAGAAGCAGCTGCTGGCGGAAATTGCAGACGCAGTGCATATTGACAGCCGAGAACTGCTGCAGGTCTGGCACCCGGGCAAGGGAGCAGTGGGCGAGCGAAGCAGCGCAGGCCGGCGAGCCAACCCGGGCAAGTCGGTAGAGCCGGCGCCGGGCATCTACCTGCACTCACCTGCGGCGGAACCAACCCTCGGGCCGATTGCGGCCCGCAGCAAAGAGACGCGGCGCCTGCCAGGACGGGTTCAGCCCACCAGCCGAGAGGACCGCGTGCTGCGCTTGTTGCTGACCGAGCCCGCCTGCTGGGACCGGCTCAGCGATGCCGAGCATGCTTTGCTTTGTGCCTTGCCCGCGCCGCATGGCGACCTGTTTGCATGGCTGGAGGCCCAAATCCACGAACACGGCGCACAGCCCTGGGCTGCGATGCGCGAGGGTCTGCGCGGCCATCCGCAAGAAAACTATGCACTGACGCAGCTCGGGCAGATCCCGGCGGGCATCGAGCCGAGCTGGGAAGAAACCCGACCCGTGCTCGACGAGTTGCTCAAGAGGGCTATGCAGCAGGAGATGGACGAACTCGCGCGCAGGGCCAGCTCTGACCCTCAGGCGATGGCGCGATTTCGTGAGCTGGCTCAGGCCATGCAAATTCGCTGATCATGCTGCGCTGTGGGCCAGACCCTGCTTGAGCATCAGGCCGCTGCGGGGTATAATCCTCAGCTGTTTACGGCAAGCGCGACAGCAGCACCTCCGGCTCCGGCTCCCCTGGCTTCAGGGTCCTCTCGGATGACAGAGCCTCACCCCCCGCAAGGGCTGCACACCAAATGTTCGCCCACCCCCCTTGCCTTCTTGCCCACCTGGGATCTTGAGTCACGGCTGCGCCGTGACCGATATTCCGGTGATGCCGACCCACTGCTGCCCACTGGCCTGCCAGTTTTTGAGTCGCCTGCCTCAAGGCACCGGCTGAAAATTGCGCTGTCCAGCCCATGATTTTTGACCCGGGGAACCATTCATGCCTACCGTCAAGTCCGTCAAGCCTGCGGCCAAAGCCAAGAACAAACCCGCCAAGCCCTCAGGCAAAGCCGCGCCAGCCACCAAAACCAACAACAAAACAAGCGTTAAACCGGCGAGCAAGCCAGTGGCAAAAAGCGCTACCAAAACGCCCGCCAAAAGTGCCGCCAAGGCTTCCCCACTGAGCAAAAACGCCAAAGCGACACCGGCCAAAGCAACACCGGCCAAAGCCCCAGTCCAAGCGCCTGCTGCCAAAAAAGCCCCAGCCACCAAGCCAGCGGCCAAGAAAGCAGCGGCGCCTGCGAAAGCGGCGTCAGCAGCGGTTGCCAAGCCAGCTGCCAAAAAACAGTCTGAGCTCAAAAAAGGGCAGTCGGCTGTTCAGGCGGCACCAGAGAGCAAGAAAAAGGCGCTGCCCGTGGTCAAGCCCGTACCCGCCAAAGCAGCCATCAACGACAAAAACGCCAAAAAGGGCAAAGACGCCGGTAAGCCCGTGATCGATGAGGACCTGAGCGATATCGAGGCCGAATTTGCCGAAGAGCCGGTGGCCGAGTCGGCTGAAAAAGCCAAGCCGCTGCGCATGAAAATCAGCAAGGCCAAAGAGCGTGCCTTGATGAAAGAGTTCGGTCTGGACGAGGCAGTGCTGTCTGAAGAAGACATGCTCAAACGCCGCCAGCGCCTGAAGACGCTGATCAAGCTGGGCAAGACCCGCGGCTACCTCACCCACGGCGAAATCTCGGACCACCTGCCCGACAAACTCGTGGACGCGGAGACGCTGGAAGTCGTGGTCAACATGCTCAATGACATGGGCGTGGCGGTGTATGAGCAAGCGCCTGACGCCGAAACCTTGCTGCTCAACAACACCGGCCCCACAGTCGCCACGGAAGAGGACGCCGAAGAAGAGGCCGAGGCCGCGCTGTCGACAGTGGACTCG
>SXGQ01190216.1_pt1 | contig 28312 bp, 29 predicted proteins | sample 3178371 | NCBI WGS metagenome assembly SXGQ01 (sample SAMN11356859, study PRJNA531348) | freshwater metagenome | isolation source: freshwater sample F1-20 | place: China: Fuxian Lake, Yuxi | collected 2017-12-25 | reverse complement strand
ATCCGCACGCTCGTCACCAACCGCTTCGAACCCGGCGTGTCGGGCTTCCCCGACGGCGCCGGCGCCGGCGACGACCTCGACGAGAACATCCTCAACCGCGCCATGCGCCTCATCTGGGAGCAGTCCTCGGGCATCGTCGACACCATCGTCGTCAACGGCGCCCAGAAGCGCCGCATCAACGGATTCATCGGGGACAGCCGCGGCTACTACTCCCGCGACACCCGCTTCCGCGACATGGTCGGCACCTACGAGAGCGACTTCGGCATCGCCCGCGTCATCCTCTCCCGCTGGGTCCCCGCCGACACCGTCATCCTCCTGGACTCCTCACGCATCGAGGTCCTTCCCCTCGCCGGACGCAGCTTCCACTTCAAGAAGCTCGCCTCACCCGGCGATGCCGAGGTCGGCCAGGTCATCGGCGAGTACACGCTCGAACTCCGCAACGAGAACGCCCACGGCCTCATCAAGGGCCTCAGCCTCAACTGATCACCGCCGCCCCTCCCCCGCCCTCCTCCCTCTGTGCGCCCGTCGCGAGCCCGTCGCTCGCGGCGGGTTTTCCCGACCAACCGCGCACCCGATTCCCGACTCACCACTCCCGACTCCCGATTCCCGATTCCCGACTCCCGACTCCCGACTCCCCACTCCCACCCCTCCACCCCACACCCCGAGCAACCCCATGTTCGCCACCGACCGCGACCTCCTCACGCTCGAACCCAACCTCTTCACCGACATCCGCTGGGCCGCGCAGACGCTGCTCGACAGCGGCCCCGCCACGCTCAGCGCCGACGGCCTCACCCTCACCATCCCCGGCGTCGACCTCGTCCAGCGCGCCGTGCAACCCGGAACAGTCGCGCTCCTCGACAACCTCCCCGTCGAAGTCCTCGCCGTCGACACCCCCACCACGCTCCACATCTCCCGCCCCCGCGCCAGAGCCGACGACCCCCCGATCCCCGTGCTCCGTTCATCCCTCGCCATCGCCGCCGTCACCATCCACACCTTCCGCGCCCAGATCGGCATCGTCCACGACCAGCTCCTCCGCGCCCTGGGCATCGAACCCGGCGCGCCCCAACAGCCCGGCATCGTCACCGAGTCCTCCATCACCAACCCCGGCGCACTCGCTCGCGTTGAAGCCCTCGGCGCACTCCACATCATCTTCGCCGCCGCCTCCGCGCTCGTCGGCGAAGAGTCCCTCGCATGGCACAAGGCCCGCCTCTACCGCGAGCGCTTCGGTCACGATCGCCGCTCCGTCGCCGCCGCCATCGACCTCGATCACGACGGCATCGCCGAAGCCGTCCGCCGCATCAACACCGTCCAGCTCACCAGGGGATAGCCAGCCATGATCTACCTCCAGCCCAGGCGCGTCACCCTCGCCGGCCAGACGCTCGATCACGTCAGCGCCGTCATCATCGACCGCACCGCCGACCTCCTCGCCGTCGAACACTCCGACCTCGGCCCCCACGTCGCCTTTGTCGATGTCCCGCAGCAGCGCATCACCGTCCGCATTCAGCGAACACCCGTCGCCGACGAACCCTCAACCCTCGCGCCCGGCGATAGCGCCACGCTCACCCTCCGCACCGCCCCCTCCCCCGCAGCCCCCGACAGCCGCCAACTCTCCGCCACCGTCGTCATCACCGGCGTCGAGCACGACATCACCGCGCGCAAAGGCCTCATCCAGACCATCACCGCCATCGCCGTCTCCACCACCGGCGCGCAAGACCCCATCACCCAGACCATCGTCCCCACCGGAGGCGCGTAATGGCCAGCACCTTCGCCGGACTATCACTCTTCAACAGCGGCCCCCACCGCTTCACCATGCAGCCCCGCGGCCGCCTGGTCGCCGGCCCCCTCCGTGCCCCCTCCTACGCCACCGTCTCCTTCGACCTCGACGAGTTGGAACTCGGCATCGTCCAGACCGGCCGACTCATCGCCCCGACCCCGGCCGCCCTCTGGACCCTCATCGACGCCATCGTCACCCAGGCCGAACTCCCGCGCACCGGCACGCTCGTCGACCACTCCGGACGCAACTGGACCAACCTCACCCTCATCGAGTTCACCCCCACAGCCCCCATCCACCAGGGACGCACCATCTCCCTCCCCTACCAAGCCCGCTACCTCCGCTTCACCTGACCCAATCCACCCCTGAAGTCGCCACTCGTGAAACTCCGGGAGCCACTGGTGACCCGCGCTTCGCGGGCACCAGTGCTCGAACCCACAACCACACCACGCCACAGAGTTGGCCGGCCTTGAGGCCAACTCAGTGCTCCCACCGCCGAGCCCCACTCCCCCCAACCCCCACCACTCCCCGCCGATATCTGCTGCTCTGCTGCTTTATTTGAGCTTTGAGCTTTGAGCTTTGAGCTTTGAGCTCTGAGCTTTGAGCTTGGCCCCCCACCCCCGAGCCCCACCCATGGAATCCCAACTCCTCGGCGCCGCCACCCAGTTCGGAATCGCCGGTCTCATGGCCTGGATGTGGCTCACCGAACGCCGCAGCGCCACCGAACGCGAACGCCAGATCAACGACGCCCACCAGCGCCTCATCGAGGATCGCATCCACTTCGGCGCCGTCATCGAGCTCGTTCGCGAGAACACCCGCGCCGTCACCGCGCTCGAGGCCGGCCAGCGCGCCCTTCTCGACCTCGCCCGCTCCATCGCCCCGGCCCCCGCCCCGCCACCGCCACCGCCCCGGCCCCCGACCGTCGCCCGCAACGCCGGCCCCGGTGACTCCCCGTACACTGCCGCGCCATGACCACCGCCGGCGAACCCGCACGCCCTCGGCCACGCCATCGCGCCGCCACCGCCGCGGCAGCCGCACTGGCGGTCGTCACAGCGACATCCTGCGGCATCCAGCCCAAGGGCGCCGGCGTCCGCGCCGCGGCCGCCGACTCGTTAGCCGCCGCCCCCGTTGGATCAGATGCCTGGGCCTTCGCCCCGGCCCGCGTCCGCCTCCACCCGCTCTCGCGACTGGCACGCGGCACACGCCCCAACCAGCGCACTGTCGAAGCCCACGTCGAACTCCTCGACCGCTGGGGCCACGGCACCAAGGGCCTTGGAACCTTCGTCTTCGAACTTCACCGCGACGCGCTCGAAGGCGACGGCGCCAGCCGCGGCCAGGAGCAGATCAACCTTTGGATCCTCGACCTCTCCGACCCCGAGGCCAACGCCCGCGCCTTCGACCGCGTGACGCGCACCTATCGCGCCACGCTCACAGGGGTCGCCGACTCCGCCTCGCGAGCCATCGGACTCACCCTGCGCGTCACCTTCCGAACGCCCGAAGGACGCCAGTTGACCGCTTCGATCAGATTGGAAGAAGGGTCCTGACGATCATCCATCCGCTCCCATCCAGGGGCAGACGGACAACCAGGGTCAAATCGCCCCGCCACCGCGAGGCTCAGATGGCCTTAGCCCAGCAGATCGTCCGCCAGCCCGTCAATGGCGCGGTCCAGACGCTCCGAAGTGTCGTACGTGCCCGCCTGCAGCTCCGCCCGGATCCGAGCCACCAGATCCTTGCGGATCGGAGATTCGGCCCCGCGGGCCAGCGCTTCAGGCGACAGTTCCAACTGATCGGCGTCGATCCGCACCAGCGGAGTCTGAACCGCTCCCGTCCGGGACGCGCCAGAGCGGTCAAGGACGGCCGCGTCGACACGAACCGGGGTGCTGGCGGTGTTGATGGATTCAAGATTGGACATGGATGACTGAACCTCCGGTAGAGATGCCGAGTCCGAATAACCATTGACACTCGGCGTGCGAAAGTCGAGGACGTTGTCGTCAGAGGGATCCTCAGGCGGCATGGAAGACGTAGGCTTAGAGGTCATACAGATGCCGCGTGATGCTGTTCCTTCTGGCTCAAGGTGTATCGTCGGTGCCCGCGCGCTCCCTTGAACTTTGAACGATCTGATGATTTTCATCTAAATATCTGAATAAACTAGACTTAGGACAATAACGCTATGGCGGACCGCAGAAGGATTTTTGACCGCGCAGACGCTGCGGGACCCCCCGCCAACACCCATTTTGTTCGCAAAGTGTTCAGGGCACGCGGTTTACGTGTTCTGGGTTTGATCGGTATCATTTTCGGGGGCTGCTCCAACGACGGTTCCTCCAAGGCGGATCGTGATGCGGAGCTCCGCAACCAGGGCATCGCAGTCTTCGGAGGCACGGAGTCCTCCCGCGCCGCCGCCTCCGGCGGCAGCCAATCCGCGGGCGGCGGGTGGGGAATCTTGCTGGAATCCGCCACCGGCCCCGACGCCGACCGTCAGGCCCGTCAACGGGCCGCCATGGTCAGCCAGACCCTCCAACGCGCCGACGTCCGTATCCGCACCATGCCCAAGGGCGCCGCGGTCATCCTCGGCAGCTACGCCGGTCCCGACGATCCCCGCGCCCAGACCGACCTCGAGTACATCCGCTCCGTTCAGGTCCAAGGCCAGACCCCCTTCCGTGCCGCCTACCTGGTCCCCCCGCCCCAGGCCGCCACCGATCCCGGCACCATGCCCCAGTTCAGCCTTGAGAACGCCCGACGCGAGGCCGGCCCCGGGCGCCTGTACACCCTCCAGATCGCCGCCTACGAGTCGAACAAACCCGCCGAGGCGAAGAAAGCCGCCGAACAGGCCGCCGCCCAGCTCCGGCGCGACGGCGAGATGGCCTTCTACCACCACGGCCCCAATCGCAGCATGGTCACCATCGGGATCTTCGGACCGCAGGCCGCCGACCCCGTCATGGGCGCCCTCAGCGCCGAGGTCAGCACAATCCAGAAACGATTCCCCAATCACCTCTTCAACGGAAGAACAGTGCTCGTCGGCGGCCGCCCGCAAGAGAGCATGCTCGTCGAAGTCCCCAAATGATCCACCCTTCATAGGTGTAAGTCTTGCCCTCTTTCGCACGCTTACCGATCTTCCCCGTGGACGGAATGTGGGAAGGCGCGATTCTTGCCGTTCGTGCTTGCGAGGCATGGGGGATCGTGTATGCTCCCCACGTCGATTGCTTCTCGCACAGGGACAACCGACATCTGTTCGAAAATCGCGGTTCGGCTGCGGCTCTGGAGGACTGAGAGGTTCCCCACCGGAGTATCGACGTTCTCGGCTTCACTCGCGCGGTCCGTGCGCCTTCAAAGGCCCACAACGCCGCGCGACTGGCCCCCGGTTCGCGCCGAACCACGCCCACCTGTGCCACTGGCGGCACTCCCGTGACAGCGGGAGCAACCCGTTTGGCTCCGTCGGCTGAGTACAGGGGCGTTGAGCCGGGAAACCGGCGAGTAAGAGGAGATAGCACCCCGCATTTGTATTGTGCATGGCACTGACGGAGTATCCCGCCCGCGCATGGCCTCATCGCGGGCGGGTCTTTTTTTGCACTCGCCACAGAGGCACAGAGATCACAGAGAGGACAGCCGGTTCAGGACTGCGACCTCCGGCGTCAATGGAGTGCCTTTCCCCACTGGCCATCTGGCCACTGCCCACTGGCCCTTTCCCCTGCCTCTGTGGTGAATCCTCAGCGCCCGCGCCACTCCGGCGGGATCTCCCCGTGCTCCGCGCGGATCACGCTCCGGATCCCCCCACGCCCGCGCCAGTGCGTCGCCACCTGAAGCCACTCCGGATGCAGCAGTTCCACCAGCTGGTCACGGATCACATTCGTCACCGCCTCGTAGAAGATCCCCTCGTTGCGGAAGCTCTGGTAGTACAGCTTCAGACTCTTGAGCTCCACGCACACGCCGCCTGCGCTCGCGCCCCGCGGCGCGTACCGCAGCACCACATCACCAAAGTCCGGGTGACCCGTCTTGGGGCACACGCTGGTGAACTCCTCGGACGTGTGCTCGATCACGAACGGGCGCTCGCTCGGCGCGGGGAAGACCTCAAGCAGTGCGGGGTTGGGCATGGGCCCAGTGTATGCGCGCTCGATCGCCCCTGCGGGGCTCAGCCAAAGCGGCTGACCAGCTCCACAATCCGGGGCTGGTTCCGGTTGATCCGCAGGCTCTGGCGCAGCAGGTCCGTCGCCTTGCGCAGCGCTTCCACATCCTGCCGGTCGCTCATCAGGTAGCGGTTCAGCAGGCACACCCCCAGCCCGTTCAGGGCCGGATAGTGGCGCGCATCCGCGAGGATCGCCCGGTTGAAGGCGTCCTCCGCATCCGTCAGTTTTTTCATCTTGAACAGGGCGAATCCCAGCCGCTCATACGCCGCGGCCGAGGGCTCCATCCCGATCAGCACCCGCAGCGTGTTGGCCATCTCTTCGTAGCGACCGATCTTGCCCTGGCTGTCGGCCATGCTCAGCAGCACCTGCGACGACAGGTCCATCAGCTCGCTGGCCGCCTCGTACTCGCGCACTGCGTCCTCATGGCGACCCAGCATCGAATAGACCGACGCCAGCGTGATCCGCCCCTGTCCCTGCAGCGGGTCCATCTCGGCCGCCCGCTCGGCGTAGTGCAGCGCCTGCGCCGGCTCGTTGAGCTGCATGTACGCCGTCGCCAGGTTCAGGTTGGCCTGGGCATCATCCGGACGCAGCGCCAGCGCCCGCAGGTAGGCCCGCACGCTCTCGGCCAGGCGGTCCATCACGTGTAGCATCAGCCCCTGGTAGTAGTGCGCCTCGAACGAACCGGGATCCTGGCGCGCTGCCGCGGCATAGGTCTGCTCCGCCTCGGAGTACTCGCCGCGGGCCCGATGGATGTCGCCCATCTCAAGGCGCAGGTCCGTGATCATGGGGTTGCGCTCGATGGCGAGCGCCAGCAGTTGCAGCGCATCCTCTTCACGCCCCATATCGACCAGCTCGCGGGCCTCGCCGATCGTCGCATCGACCACCGCGAGGCTGGCCCCGGACGGGACCCCGATCATCTCAACGCCTCGAGCGTCGGCCTGACGCGGCGCACGCTGGCCCGATGAGCAGCCCGATGCGGCACACACGGCCAGTGCGGCGCCTGTCGCCACTGCGTTCAGCCACGCCGTCCGGACCGGACGGCAACGATCGCGCCTGGGGAGAACCCGCGGGATAAGCATGGCCCGATTATCGGGCCGCTGGGCGTCGGGTCTGAACTTCATCCGGCTTCTCTCTTGCACTTCCGCGGCGCGTGAGCCGGGTCAGCTTGCCCAGGTTCACGGCGTCCCACGCTCGACCCGAGGGGTCTTCGCCCTTGGGGGTCTCCAGGATCATCGGTACGCCCCGGAGGCGGGGATGGTTCACCATAGCAGCGAATGCCCCAATAGATACCCGCCCCTGCCCGATGTGCGCGTGGCGGTCGAGGTGGCTGCCGCGGGCCCCAAGCGAGTCGTTGAGGTGCAGCACCCGGATGTGCTCGAGGCCGCAGACCCGGTCAAGCTCCTCCAGCATCGCCGTCCCCAGGGCCTCCCCTTGGGCGACCGTGCGCCGGGTTCCCGAACCGTCGCCCGCGCCGGTGTCGGCGATGTCGTAACCCGCCGCCAGCGCGTGGCACGAGTCGATGCAGAACCCCACGCGCCCGGCGGCATCGGCGCCGGCCTCCTCCTCGATCATCGCCTTGAGCTGGGCCAGCTCTTCGAACGAACGCCCCAGCGTGCTGCCGCCGCCGGCGGTGTTCTCAAGACAGGTCACGACCCCGTAGCCGCGCGTCTGGGTGTAGAGCAGCTTGTAGGCCTTGGCGATCCGGCGCAGCCCCGCCTCGACGCCCGTGCCCATGTGGGCCCCGGGATGATGCACGAGGAACGGGATCGACAGCGCCTGGCAGCGCTCGATCTCGTCGCGCATGGCGGCGATCGACTTGCGCCACAGCTCATCATCGGGCGAGGCGAGATTGATGAGGTAACTCGCGTGCGACACCGTGCGCTGCTGCCACTTCAATCGCTCGAGTTCGGTCAGCCAGTCCTTCGCGGCCCCGGGGTCCAGCGGCGGCACGGTCCACTGACGCTGGTTCTTGGTGAACACCTGCACAGTATCGAGCTTGAGCGGCTGCGCTTCGATGAGCGCATTGACCAGCCCGCCGGCAACAGAGAGATGGGATCCGAACATGGGCGGATGGTAGGGAGGAATGGGGAGATGTGCCGGGAGTCCGAGGTGTCAAGGTGTCAAGGTGTCAAGGTGTCGAGGTGTCGAGGTGTCGAGGTGTCGTAGGGTGGGAACACCGTGCCACTGACGTGGCCTGCTTTGAGGCCTAGTCAGTGCTCCCACCCAGCGGTGTGATCGCGTGCACACATCCGGGTGCCACTGGTCGGCCGCTGCTTTGGGCGGCAGACCAGTGCGACCAGCCCGTTGCATCCTTCGGCAACCAACGCCTCTGGTGGGAACACTGACCTGCCGCAGCGGCAGGTCGGTGGCAGGGCGCGCTGCTGATCCCCGTGTGCTCGATTATCCTTCTGCGATGCTCGCACGGCTGTCCGATCGACTCGCAGCGTTCTTCCGCGCTACCGCGCCCGATCCGTTCGTGATCGCGGTGCTGCTCACGCTCGCGACCATCGGGCTCGCGCTCGCGCGGACCGATGCCGCACTCCCCGAGATCCTCCGCGCGTGGGCGGGAATGGGAGCGAACGACCCGACGCGCCTCACCGGCAGCGGCGTGTGGTCGTTGCTGGGCTTTGCGATGCAGATGTGCCTGGTGCTGGTGACGGGCCACGTGCTGGCCTCGAGCGCACCGGTGGCGTGGGCCCTCTCGAAGCTCGCGGCCCTGCCGCGGAGCGGGGCCCAGGGCGCCGCGCTGGTCGCGGGCGTGAGCGTGGCGCTGGGCTCGCTGCACTGGGGGCTGGGACTGATCGGCGGCGCGTTCGCGGCCCGTCGAGTCGGGCAATCGCTGGCATCACGCGGCATCGCTGCGCACTACCCGCTGCTCGCCGCCTGCGGCTACCTCTGCATGATGATCTGGCACGGCGGCTTCTCCGGCACCGCGCCCCTCTCGGCATCAACCCGCGCGGGGCTGGTGACATCGCTCGGCGCCGCCGCAGCCGAATCAATCGACCCCATCCCCCTTTCGCGCACGCTCTTCGGCACGCTCAACCTCGTCGTCACCGGCGGGCTGATCGTGATCGTGCCGCTGCTGGCCGCCCTGCTGCACCCGCGCGCGGGCGCCACGGTGCAGGGTGTCGAGCGTTTCGCGCCCGAGCGCCAGCCCGAGGCCCCACCGGCCAACGCGGACGATCGTCCGGGGCTGATCCCGCGCGTGCTCGAGAACACCCCGGCGGTCAACATCGTGCTGGCGGCGATGATCGGCTGGTGGGCGTGGCGCTACTACCTGCCGGGGACGGGCCAACGCTCGGGCATTCACAGCCTCAGCCTCGATGCGCTGAACCTCACCATGCTGATGCTCGGGCTGCTGCTGCACGCGACGCCGCGGCGGTTCATCGCGGCCGTCGAGGATGCCGCCGGCGGCTGCGCCGGGATCATCATCCAGTTCCCGCTTTACGCGGGGATCATGGGCATCATGCGCGACACCGGGCTGGCGGCCGATCTGGCCGACTCGATCGCCGCCAGTTCGTCCGCGACCACGCTGCCGCTGTTCACGTTCCTGGCGGCAGGAGTGGTCAACCTCTTCGTGCCGTCGGGGGGCGGACAGTGGGCGATCCAGGGGCCGATCGCGCTGGATGCGGCACGCTCGCTGGGCGTGGCGCCCGAGAAGATGGTCATGGCGATCGCCTACGGCGACCAGATCACCAACATGCTCCAGCCCTTCTGGGCCCTGCCGCTGCTGGCAATTACGGGCGTGAAAGCCCGCGACATCATCGGCTACACCGCGCTGGTGATGGTCGCGGGGATGGTGTGGATCGGGGTGTGGCTGGTGGTGCTGGGGTGATGGATGCGTGCATCGGGCTGCAGGCAGCACTGGTCTGCCGCCCAAAGCGGCGGCCGACCAGTGGCACCCGGGGCAGATGCGCGCGATCACGCCACAGGCTTGGAACACCGACCTGGCCTCCGAGCAGGCCAGGTCCGTGGCACGGCGGACTGCTCTGCCTATAACCCACCCGCATGGCACTGCTGCGCATCATCCGATCGACGCCGACGTGGGCGGTGGTCGACAAGCCGCCGGGGCTGCTGTCGGTCCCGGGCAAAGGCCCCGACAAGCAGGACTGCGTGCCCGCGCGCATCCGCGCGATGTTCCCGAGCGCCACCGGTCCGATCGTGGTGCACCGCCTCGACATGGACACCTCCGGCCTGTTGGTGGTCGGTCTGACGCCCGACGCGCAGCGGACGCTCTCGGCGCAGTTCGAGGCCCGCACCGTCGCCAAGCGCTACGAAGCGCTGGTCATGGGCCGCCTCAGCGACGAAGCCACTCTCGCCGGCGATGACCAGGGCTGGTGGACCATCGACTTCCCGATCCGCCCCGACCTCGACAACCGCCCCTGGCAGATCCACGACCCGGTCCACGGCCGCCGGGCGGTGACACGGGTGTGCGTGATCGAGCGCGATACCGATCGCACGCGTCTGGAGCTCGAGCCCGTCACGGGCAGGGCCCACCAGCTCCGCGTTCACTGCGCATTCGCACCACCACTGGGGCTGGGCCACCCGATCCTGGGCGACGTGCTCTACGGCCCCGAGCCGACGGTGGCCGCGGGCGGCGCCCCTCGATTGATGCTGCACGCCAAGCGGCTCGCGTTTGATGATCCAGACTCAGGCGAGCGGGTTGAGGTGATGAGCGAGCCGGGGTTTTGAGGGGCGGCGTGCGACGATCACGAATCGACCTATCTGTTGCGAGGCATCGGCCTTAGCCTCGTCGAAAGCTCGTGTTCGAACCAGCAGCTAGATTGAAAGCAAAGCGGCGCTCGTGTTGCAATGTCCATGAACACCAAAGACCATCTTTGAAAGATACCCTTCAAAAACCCAAACGCCGAAGCGCCCTCGCCGCAATCCCCGTCGCGTTATCGGACATCAAGATCGCCCACTCCGTCTTCGCCCTGCCCTTTGCCGTCCTTGGTGCGTTCCTCGTGGCGCCCCGCACCCCGGCCGGCGACGGAATCCTCTGGCCGCGGTTCTTAGGGCAACTGGCGCTGGTGGTCCTGTGCATGGTCTTTGCCCGGACGTGGGCGATGCTCGTGAACCGCCTGGCCGACCGGCGCTTTGACGCCGACAACCCGCGCACGGCCCGTCGCACTTTCGCCTCCGGGCGGCTGGATGCGCGATCGGGCTGGGTGATCGCGCTGGGGTGTGCGGCTCTGTTCCAGCTCGGTGCGGCGGGGTTCTGGGTGTTCTTCGGCAACCCGTGGCCGACGTGGCTGGCGATCCCGGTGCTGGCGTGGATCGCGCTCTACTCGTTCACCAAGCGGTTCACGTGGCTGTGCCACATCTTCCTGGGCGGGGCGCTCGCGGCCTCTCCGATCGCGGCGGCGATTGCGGTTCGTGGAATGAGCGCCTTTGTGGTTGAGGGCGTCGGGCTGCCGCCTGAGGGGCGGGCGATCCTGCTGCTGGCGGGGTTCGTGCTGTGCTGGGTCGCTGGGTTTGATGTGGCGTACGCGCTGCAGGACCTCGACTTTGACCGGCGGACCGGGCTGCACTCGATCCCAGCGAGGCTCGGGGTGCGCGGGTCGCTCTGGGTCAGCCGGGGGCTGCACGCCGTGGCGTACACGTGCCTCATCGCGGCGTGGCTCGCGACGCCGCAGCTCGGGCGGGTATTCGCGCCGGCTGTCGTGCTGGTCGGCGGGCTCCTGATCTACGAGCACCTCGTGCTGGCCCGGCGCGGCGTGGCGGGGCTGCCGCTGGCCTTCTTCACGATCAACGGGGTGGTCTCGGTGGTGCTGGGGGTGGCGGGGTCGATCGATGCGGCACTGTGGGCGGGCGGGGCGATCCAGTAGCAACCGGGTGTCAACAAGGGCCGCTGCTGGGCTCCCGGGAGGCAATCGGAGGGGTCGGGGCGGCAAAAGAACTCCCATACCGACGAGGTGGGGCGTTTGCGGCCGGGGAACTGTTTGGTAGCATGGCTCTCGGTATCGACCTTTACTCAGCCCCCGGAAGGGCGGCGAAGCGACCCCAAGTTGCTCGCCGCCTTTTTTCGTTTTGGGCTCGGCGCGAGCCGCACGGGGTGTGCCGCTATGGTTGAGGCGTGACGCCCCCCAGCCGCACAACGCGCGACCCCGCCGAGTCCAAGTCAATCGCTGAGGCGCAGGACCGCTTCATCAGCGTGTGGGGCCAGATGGGCAGCGCGTGGGGCATCAGCCGCACGATGGCGCAGGTGCACGCGCTGCTGTACATCACCGGGCGGGCGCTGTGCACCGACGACGTGATGGAGCGGCTGCAGATCTCGCGCGGCAACGCATCGATGTCGCTGCGGGCCCTGCAGGACTGGGGGATCATCGAGCGGGTTCACAAGCGCGGCGACCGCAAGGAGTACTTCGCGGCGGTGTCGGACGTGTGGCAGATGTTCCAGACGATCGCCCGCGAGCGCAAAAAGCGCGAGCTGGACCCGGTGCTGGCGTCGCTGTTTGAGATCCGCGACATGACGGGCGTCGCGGAGTCCGGCGGACGCGGCAACGGTCGCAATGGTGCCAAGACCGACGACGAAGACCCGCTGCTGAACCACAACCAGCGGCTGGATGCGCTGCTGGAGTTCATGTCGGCCATTGAGAAGCTGAGCCAGCGACTGGTGAGCACCGACAGCTCGGGGCTGAAGCTGGCGATGGCGCTGCTGACCAAGGGCGGGTGAGGCGGGCTCGATGCCGCACCGTGCCACTGACCTGCCGCTGCGGCAGGTCGGTGTTCCCACCCGGTGGGTGTCTTCAACTTCGGATGCAGCGATGACACCTGAGGGTGGGAACACTGACTAGGCCTCAAAGCAGGCCAGATCAGTGGCACGGTCAAGCAGCACATCAGAACAGGAACCGCACGCCGGCGACGACTCCGATGGTGGTCTCGGGGCGGTTGTCGAGATTCTCTGAGACGGGGATCAGCAGCGAGATCTCGGCGGCCCAGCGCCGGGCTTCGTAGAGCAGGCCGGGGGCGAGGAACATCTCGTGGTCGCCGTTGGTCTCGTAGTTGGCGGTCAGTTCGAGCACGGTGTACCACGAGGCGTTGGTCTCGGCGGTGTAGGCGTCGGGGATGATGCGGTAGAGCCAGGCGGCGCCGGCGCGGAGCAGGTCCGACTCGCCGTCGCCGGGCATGACGGGGTGGTCCTCGCCGCCGGTGGTGAAGGTCCAGTCGGCGGCGATGTTGAGGCCGTGGCGTCCGGTGATCAGCATGTAGGCCGCGCCGACGACGGGGTCGACATCGCTGTCCGAGACGCCGCTGTGTCCCGAGCCGATGCGCACTCCCGCCGAGAGGCCGATGCGCATGGTGTCGACGGGGCCAAAGTCGTGCTGCCACGCCCGCCACTTCACCAGCGCGGTCATGTCGCCGATGCCCTCGAGCGTGCGACCGCCACGATCCTCGTAACCGATGTCGCGCACCACCACGGGCAGATCAAACGACAGCGCAACATCGCCCGTGAGGCCGTACTGCAGGTTGGTGATGAACTCGAACTGGTCGATACGGTCGCGGTTCTGGTCGGTGGGGTCGTCCCCAAGGCGGAGGTAGCGCATCCGCTCGGCGATCGTGAAGCGTCCCTCGCCGGGCTGGGTTGGCGCGGGGACGTTGATGGACTCCTGCGCGAACGCGGGCGCGGCGCCGAGCGTCAGCGGGAATGTTGCAGCTATGGCCGCACGCCTGCGGGCGTGCGGCCGGATCGTGGTCGTGGGCATGGTTCGGCTCCGTGTCGTGTGAAAGGTGCCGGCGGGGCCTCAGGGGGTGCGGATGGCGACCAGCGTGTAGCCCGAGCGGTCGACGGCACGGGCCAGCTCGCTGGGGCTGGGGTGCTGGTCGGGCGTGAAGGTCAGGCGGACCTCGCCGGTGCTCATGTCGACCTGGTCGACGGTGGCGACACCCTTCAAACGGGCCAGTGTCAGATCGACGTTGCTGGCGCACTTGGGGCACGACAGGCCGTGGACCTCAAGCGTGGCCGTGCGGTGGGCGATCGGCTCGGTCTGCCCCAGCAGCCGGCGCTCCTGTTCCTGCTCCTGGGCCGAGGGGCTGTACTCCGACATCGACGACGAATCCGAGGCGCAGCCCAGCAGGGCGACACCGGTGATCAGACTGACCGAGAGCGCATGGATGAAGCGCATGGGAATGCTCCTTTGCATCAATGAATCTGGATGAACGATGGGACGGTGGGACGACGCGAAGCGGCGTGCGCGCAGTGCCGGCGCAGCGGGTTCGGGTCTAGGTCGTCCAGATGCAAAGCAGCGCCTGCGCCGAGTCGCAGGAGGTCAGCGCGCCGCGGACCAACCGCGTGGCCCGATCGACGCCAAGGCTTCGAGGTTCGCTCTCACTCCCGCACACCCGCGGCCACGAGCCCCCGGGCAGACCCGTGATCGGCTTGAGCTGTGTGGGGCTGGGTGCGGGAGCCGGTGTGGGGAGCGGATCGCTCTTTGGATCGGGCGTGGCGCAGATGCACGCAACGGCTTCGCTGCAGCCGCAGGAGCAGACCTCGCCGTCACAGCAGGAGCAACCCGATGTCGCCGTGTCCGCGGCCGCCGGCGCTCGCGCACCGAGCACCATGGCCGGGTGCAGAGCCAGCAGCAGGATCAGGATGGCGCGGATTACGTGCATCACCATGGATATCTTCGGCGAGAGGAGGGTAGCGGGTCAATCCCCGGCCCCTCACGCAACCTCCGTGCCGGGATGGTTTGTTCCCCCGGTCTCACGGATCAGCCCTGGAGCGTTGCCTGGGGACTTTTGCGGGCCCGGTGGGAGTCTCCGGGAACCGCGTTCGCCGGATCTGCGGAGCTTTAGACGGACAACCCTCGGCGTGTGTCCGAGGGCGATTCAATCACGGCCCGGGCCTGTGTCGCTCGGCTCACGCGGCACATCCCCGGGTTTTTTTGTGACCAGGTGTCGAGGTGCCGAGGTGCCGGTTCAGTGGCACGGCTCGGCCTGTGCTGGTCGTGACGGCTGTGCGGCGCATCGCTGGGCGGCGGGGGTGATGCGGCCGCAGGCGGGCCGCCGGACCGGCCGATGCTCGTGGGCCTGAACTCAAGAGCGGCGAGCGTCGCCGGGTCCGATCACGTCGGAGCCGGTGGCGCGGGTGTGTGTGTCGCCGCACGGGGTCAGGAGCTGCATCACATGGAACTGGGTACGGGGAGCGGGCGTTTGCTCGTGGCGCTGGGCGGCGCTGCGGCCATCGCGGGTCCGGTCGAGGCGTCGTCGCCGAGCTTTGTCGCGCTGGTCGTTGATGCGGGCAACCTGGCGGGCGGGCTGGGTTCCTCGATCTCGTCGAGCGGCATGGAGATCTACCAGCACGCCATGGGCGACAACTTCCCGCCCTCGGCCGCCATGATCGCGATGTCGCCCGAGCTGGAATGGGACAGCTACGTCGCGCTGGGCGGCGAGCCCGCGGCCTTCGGCATCGAAGGTCGAGCGCCATGGATGACCTTCGGCGGCGGGGAGTACGCCGGCTTCTTCGGCCCCGCCAACACGCCCATCGACAACAGCGACTGGACGCGCACGCTGGGCCACCTCTGGTTCGCGCCGGGGCTGCTCGCGCCGCAGGGCACCACCGCGTTCAGCTCACCCGGACCCAGCGGGCTTGAATCGGTGTTCATCGCGCGGCTCACGATGCCCCGCGGCACGCGCCCGATCGGCGCGAACGTGTGGGTGTCGGTCGAGACGCTGCAGAGCCGCACGCTGGCGGCGTACCACATGACCATCGACGGCCCGTCGCAGTTCTTCCCGATCTTCACCCACTCGCTGCCGGCGCCCGAGGCCTCGTTCCAGATCACCAGCTACCTCAGCGCGCAGGTGACGCTCAGCGACTTCGGCGATGCCGATGTGTACGACCTCTATATCGAGGCGGTGCCCGCGCCCCAGCAGGCCATGCCGCCGGCGCCCCCCGCCCCGATCGCCGACCCCGTGCCCCCGCCGCCGACGGGCGACACTGCCGGCGAGAGCGACTCAGTCGACTTGCAGCCCGCGCCGGTTGTTGCCTCGCCGGTGGATGAGCCCGTCGCCCCGCCGCAGCAGCAGGCATCAGGCCAGCCGAGCAGCCCAACCGCCGCTCCGGCCACCAAGGGCGGCAAGAAGGCCAAGGCGCCAAAGCCGGCCAAGGCCCCCAAGAAGTCCAAGGGCTCGAAGAAGTCCAAAGGCTCGCCGATACCCCAGGGGCATTGGAGTTGGTGACCAGCAGGGCATCCGCGTTACAACCCACTCCGCCATGGGTGATGGAATCGCCGGACAGCGATCGCCGATATCTCTAAGAAGCATCGCGGAACCGGGCTGACACCGGCCGCGAAGCTTGAGATACTGCCGGATCGGTGCTGTGCCGTTCCGGAGCGGTGGGTGTGCCCGCGATCGAACCTGAAGAAACGGCGATGGAGGCTGGCCATGCCGAAGCTGGTTCTGTCATTGATCGTCGCTGTGGCGGCATGCGTGGGGCTGAGCACGCCCGCACAGGCGTATCCGTTCTACGCGTTCCTGGTCGAGGCGGGCGGCTACTCGCCTTGCTGCACCATCGGCGCTCCCATCACGGTGAGCCAGGGGCACTTCTACCAGCATCCCCAAGGTGACAACCACCCGCCGCAGACGTGGCAGATCGACTCCGATCCCGAGCTTGAATGGGACAGCTACGTCGCGCTTGGAGGCTCGCCCTCAACATCATCGGTCGCCGGTCAGGCGCCGTGGATGGGGATCTGGGCCGGCAAAACGACTGGCCACTTCGCCGCTGGCCACGAGCCCATCGACAATACGGTGAACGGCAACGCTCTGCGGCACTTGTGGTTCGCCCGTCCGCCGCAGGCCGCGGCGATTCTCGACGGTCCCCCCGCGCCCAGCAGCACCGGCCCCGGCGGTTACCAGGCGGTGTTCGTTGCTCGCCTGACGGTGCAGCGCGATGCGCATATCGTTTCGTCCAAGGTCTTTTTCAGCCTGCTCACGCCCGGAGGCGAGCTGGCCGCGTTCATCGCCGAAGTGGATGGGGGCGTGAACTTCCACAAGATCTACATCGATGATGAGCCGATTCCCGACGAGTTCTACCGGCTCAAGAGCTACCTCGCCGCCCAGCCGGATCTGACGGGGTTCGGCCCGGCGGATGTCTACGACCTGTACATCGAGCGTGTGCCGCTGAAGCCGCCGGGTCTGTACCTCCCGCCGCCCCCGCCCACGCCGCCGCCCGCTGAGTCGCGTGTCACCGGCCCGGACGGCCTGCCGCTGCTCGACGAGCCGCAGGTCGCCGATGAGGGCAAGGGCAAGAAGAACAAGCAGGCCAAGGCCCCCAAGCCCGCCAAGGTCAAGGCTCCCAAGGCTGCGAAGGCTCACAAGCCCAAGAAGAGCAACAAGGCCGCGCCCGCGCCGCGGATCCCCGATTGGCTCGACGATCTGGACGGGGTGTTCACCAACAACCAGAGCGCCCGGCCCGACCCCTTCGAACACTTCTGGATGGGTCTTCCGCACCCGCTGATGGTGCTGGAACAGCAGGACTGACCGCGCACGAGAGTCGTCGGCTCAGAGCTCGCAACCCTCGGCGGCCGTGAGGCGCTCGAGTGCGGCCGACAGCTCCGGCGTCGCGTTCTCGATCGAGATGCCGATCACATGGCTGAACAGCCCGTCCTGGCGGCACCAAATGCAGCGGGCCTCGGCGTGGTGGTCGTGATCCTCGATGGTGACAGTGATCGCCCGGCACTGACCCTCGGCCCAGCGGCTGCGGGTGGCCAGGCGCATGCCGCGCGTTGAGAAATCGATGATGCGCCCGCGGTCGCAGGCGATCGTGCTGGTGCCGCCCGCGGGGACGGCGCGTCCGAAGATGCGGCGCTCACGCTTGCGGGAGGCGGGAGCCGAAGCGGCCTGGGTTGGTTGCGTCGGCGCCATGCCATGCGGATCGGTTCGGGATGGGGGGCTGTTGCGGCCGGTGCTGGGCGTCGGGCGACGGTCGCAGGCGGGCAACCGTCACGGTCGTCAGGGCTTGCCACGATCGGGGCAGAACCCCGTGAACCGGGCACGGTTCGGCGGGACCGGTAAGCACAACGGCCGCATCGCTGAACGACGCGGCCGTTGGTGCTGAGGTGAGCAGACCCTTCCGAGACGGGCAGTTGGGGATCAGCGCCTGCGGCGCAGGAGCATCAGGCCGCCGAGACTCGCGAGCCCGGCAGCGCCGGGGCTGGGGATGCAGATGGTGTCGATGCAGACCCAGTCGACATAGAGCGGCATCGGGTTGTCGGGGTTGTTGAAGATCTTGATCTCTTCAAAGGGCGGGCAGAAGTCCAGCGAGATGGTGTGGGTCGTGATCAACCAGCCCGGATGGTCGGGAAGGTCGGGGACCGTCGAGCCGGCGAGGCTGGTGAAGGGCGTGCCGTCGGGCAGGATGACGCTCACCGCGCCCCCGGCGGGCTGAATCCCGGTGCCGATCCACCACTTGTATTGAACGGTGATGACCTTGGGATCAGGGTCGTCGTAGTTCGGAATGATGAAGTTCAGGCTGTCCTGAAGCTCCGGAGGCACGCCCGGAATCTGCGGACGCAGGCACCACACGCCCTGCTTGGTGTCGCCGGTGACGCCCGGCCACTCGGGGAACCACTGCGGCTGCCCCTTGATCGAGAACTCCGGCACGCCGTTGGGGTTGAAGAAGGGCGTGGGGTCGGGTGGCTGCGGCAGGCTGGGAGTCGAGAAGCTCCAGCATTGGAACGTCGATCCCGGCTGCGGCGCTGTATCGCCGCCCAGCGCGACGGACGCGCACACGACGAGCAGCGATGCGGAGCACAGTAGGGTTGTTGGGCGAACGAACATGCTCGACTCTCCTGATGAACTGCCCCGTCACGCGGGTGATACATCTGATGGGCGCACGACAGCACCCGATGCCATCGGCAACGGGTCGCCGCGTCGCTTCAAGGCGACGTATCAGCCTTCGGCCTCGGCGCGTGACGGTGCGCCGGACCGGGTGAACGATGGAGGACGTGTTTCAGCAACGCGCGTCGTGGCGCGGAGTACCCCCGAGCCACGGCACTGAGCGCCCGGGGGCAAGCTCCAAGTGTGATCGATCACGTTCTGTTGTCAAGACTGACATTGCGTCTCACAACGGGCACGAGAGATGGAACACAGTCTCATGTCGTCATCGCCACATGGGCGGTCAATGGCCGGCTCGTCCACCTCATCAGCGTTCCCATGCTGTTGAACACCGGCATCGCGGATGCAACGACGCGCTGGCGCCACCGGAGGTGGGTTGCGTCACTGGGGCCCAGTACGCACAACGGCCGCATCGCTGAGCGACGCGGCCGTTGGTGCTGAGGTGAGCAGACCCGTCCGAGACGGGCAGTTGGGGATCAGCGCCTGCGGCGCAGGAGCATCATGCCGCCGAGGCTCGCGAGCCCGGCAGCGCCGGGGCTGGGGATGCAGATGGTGTCGATGCAGACCCAGTCGACGTACATGGGCACGGGATTCTGCGGGTTGTTGAAGATCTTGATCTCTTCAAAGGGCGGGCAGAAATCGAGCGTGATGGTGTGGGTGGTGATCCACCATCCGGGGTGTTCCGGGCCGTCGGGCACGGTCGAACCGAACGCGTTGTTGATCCCGGTGCCGTCGGGCAGGATGACGCTGACCGCGCCGCCGATCGGTGGTGCGGCGGAGTCGGCCCACCACTTGTACTGCACGGTGATCACCTTGGGATCCGGATCGTCGTAGTTGGGAATCAGGAAGTTCAGGCTATCCTGGAACTCGGGGGGAACGCCGGGCGTGAAGGGGCGCACGCACCACACGCCTTGCTTGGGGATGGGGTCCGAAGGGGGCCACGCGGGGAACCACTGCGGCTGGCCCTTGATGGTGAACTCGGGCACGCCGTTGGGGTTGAAGAAGGGAAGCGGGTCGGCGGGCTGCGGCACACTGGGGGTCGGGAAGTTCCAGCACTGGAACGTCGAGCCCGGCTCGGGCGCGGTATCGCCGGCCATGGCGACCGAGGCGCACGCGACGAGAAGCGATGCGGAGCACACTGCTGCCTGTGAACGCGGGAACATGTTCCACTCTCCTGGTGATCTGCTCCGTCACGGCGGTGACAAGTCGCCACAGGCGCGCACGACAGCACCCGATGCCACCGGCATCGGGTCGCCGCGCCGCGAACGTGGCGGCGTGTCAGCCTTCCGGCCCGGCGCGTGACGGAGCGCCCGACCGGGTGAACGATGGAGGACGTGTTTCAGCGACGCGCGACGTGGCGCGAAGGCCCCTCACCCATGAACGCGCAGCGTCCGGGGGACAGCGGCAATTGTGATGAATCTCACCGCATTGTCAAGACCGACAACGTGTGTCACAACGTTGCGTGCTCGCGAAACTCGATGTCGTGATCGGTCAGCGCATCGACGGTTCGGGCGATGCGAAGCGCGCGACCCAGAGCTGGCTGCTGGGGCGCTCTTCGTCGGCCAGCTTGGGGCCGCGCTGGCTTGTCCACATCATCATCGTCCCCGAGCTGTTGAAGACGGGCAGCCCGTCGAACCCGGAGGCGTGGGTGATGCGCCGGGGGCTGGCGTTGGCGGGGTCAAGGCCCTCGATGTGGTCGGCGGCGGGAACGTCGATGGCGAACACCTCGTAGTTGTGGTGACCGGCCTCGCTGGTGGCGTAGACCAGGAAGCGACCCGAGGGGTGCCAGAAGGGGGCCCAGTTCACGTGCTGGTTGGCGGTGAGCGCGGTCTCACGCTCGACGCCGGTGATCGCACCCGACTTGGCATCAAACCGCAACTCGGCCACATAGAGCTGCAGCAGGTTGTCGCCGGCCCGGTCCGAGCGGTAGCAGAGGCGCCGGCCGCAGGGCGAGAAGAACGGGCCGCCGTCGTAGCCGTCCTCGGTCACGACGGGCAGGCTGGTGCTGGTGACGGTATCGAAGATGTGGAGGTCGGGGCGCGGGTCGTCGGGTTCGGCGGCGGCGAAGACGACGAAGCGTCCATCGGGCGAGTAGGCGCACTCAGCGTCGTAGCCGTCGCGCTCGAACAGCGGCACGGGCTGGCGCTGCTCGTCGGGGCAGATCACCTCCTGCGTGAGCTGCGGGCCGGTGGTCGCGGCCTTGATCTCGGGGATGCAGCGGGTGACGATCTCCATCTCCCGCGGCATCATCCATGAGTAGCGGCTGCTGCCGCGCTGGTAGCCGCTGGCGGCGTCGGAGGCGGGGGCGGTGATCGTCGAGCCGAAGAGGATGCGCCACGGCTCGATCGGGTGGAAGAAGCCGCAGGTGTTGGCCGAGTCGGGCGGGCTGACGAGCAGCGGCGTCTCGATGCCGGTGATCATGCCGATGGGGCTGCGCTTGAGGCGCGCGACGTACATCGCGTAGGGGGCGTTGGCCGGGGGCATGCTGCCGTCGGGGTTGCGCGGCACGGCCTGGAAGATGATCCAGTGGTCGTCGGGAGAGAAGTACGCCTCGCCGGCCTTGGCAAAGTCCTTGGGGAAGGTGAGCTGGACATGGTCGGTCAGCACATCGGACTCGGCGACCTTCCAGTCCAGCCGCTCCGGGGGCGCCCCGCCGGGCATCGCCGGACGCGAGGGCTGGCCGAGGAGCGCGAGCGCGACAATCAGCGGGGCAGTGTGCATGGGCCAAGTGTAGAAGCCGGCGAGCAGCAAGGTGCGCGGGGTGCCCGGCCCTTGCATGGGGGATCAGATTTTCCGGCGCAAAGCCTGCCCGGCCGCACGGCTCCCGGGGGCCGCGATTCAGCCTTCGGCGCTGCTGGCCGCGTGCCGCTGGGAGTGGAACATGCCGGCCGCGGCAGCGCCGACCGCGCCGCCCACCGCGCCCGCAATCGTGGCCGCCGAACCGGTGATCCCCAGCATTCGTGTGACGAGCACGCTGACGACGGCCGCCACGGCCGCGGCGATGATGATGACGATGAGTTTCGTGCCGCTCATTCGCTGGATCCTCCGTGCGTCGATGTGACTCGACCGGGGGCCCGGAATCCGGTGCGTGATGGTACCCCGGGCCTCGTCCCGTAGAATCCCCCCATGCCGCAGCCGTACTACATCACGACCCCGATCTACTACGTGAACGACCGGCCCCACATCGGGCACGGGTACACGACGCTGGTCGCCGATGCCGCGGCGCGCTTTGCCCGGCTGGCCCACCGCGATGTCTGGTTTCTGACCGGCACTGACGAGCACGCCGAAAAGGTCGTGGAGTCGGCGGCCACCCACGGCGTGACGCCCATCCAGTGGGCCGACCGCAACGCCCAGGCGTTCCAAGAGGCGTTCAAGGCCCTGGGGTGCTCGAACGATGACTTCATCCGCACCACCCAGGAGCGGCACAAGAGCAAAGTCGAGCGATACGTGCGCCGGCTGCTGGAGTCGGGCGACGTCAAGCTGGGCGACTACGAAGGCTGGTGGGACCCCTCGCAGGAGGAGTACATCACCGAGGCGGTCGCCAAGGAGCACCAGTTCAAGAGCCCGGTGACGGGGCGCGACCTGGTGCGCCGGACCGAGCAGAACTACTTCTTTGACCTGCCCAAGTACGCCGACCGCCTGCGGGCCCACATCCAGAAGCACCCGGGGTTCATCCTCCCCGAGGCGCGGCGGAACGAGATCCTTGGGCGGCTGGATTCGGGTCTGCAGCGCGTGCCGGTGAGCCGCGCGATCAAGGCCGATGATGCGGCCAGCCAGTGGGGCATCCGCATGCCCGGCGACCCCAACCACCGGATCTACGTGTGGATCGATGCCCTCTTCAACTACATGAGCGCCGTCGACGACCGCGACGAGGGCGGCCAGAAGTGGAAGTACTGGCCCGCAACGGTGCACGTGATGGCCAAGGACATCATCTGGTTCCACGCGGTGATCTGGCCCGCCATGCTGATGGCCCTTGGCGAAGAACTGCCGGGCTGCATCTACGCGCACTCGTTCTGGATCCGCGAGGGGCGGAAGATGAGCAAGAGCCTGGGCAACTTCCTCGACGGCCCGACGATCGACGCCTACTGCAACGCCTTCTCGACCGACGCGTGGCGCTGGTTCATGCTGACGCAGGGCCCATTGGGGGCGACGGATGCGGACTTCGTGCACACCAAGTTCGTCGAGGTCTACAACGCCGACCTGGCCAACGGCATCGGCAACGCCGCCAGCCGCGTGAGCAACATGATCGGCAAGTATTTCGAGGGCCAGTGCCCCGACCCCGGCCCCCACGGCGAGCTGCATGCCGCCGCGACAGCGCTCAACGAACAGGCCCGGGCCGCGCTGGACCAGTTCGACATCGGCGGCGCGTTGCAGGCGGGGCTGCAGCTCACGCGGAAGGTCGACGCGTATATCCACACGACCGAGCCCTTCAAGCTGGCCAAGGACGGGGCCAACATGCCGCGGGTCGCGTCGATCCTGTACGACTGCGCCGAGGCGCTGCGGATCGCGGCGGTGCTGCTGAGCCCCGCGATGCCCGCGAAGATGGCCGACATGCTGCAGCGCTTCGGCCAGGCCCCGCCCGATGCTGGCGGGCGCGCCGGGCTGCCGCTGGTCGAGCTCTGCGCCTGGGGCGGCCTCCGCGCCGGCACACCCATCGTGAAAGGCGAGTCGCTCTTCCCACGCTGGGACACGGCCAATCCACCGCCGCAAGCGGTGTAACCACAGAGGCACAGAGGGCACAGAGTCAGGGCCAGTGGGGAGTGGCCAGATGGCCAGTGGGGGAAGAACACGAGTCACTGTGCCGCACGCGTCGTACTCTTTTCATGTATTGCTTCTCCGTGTCTCGGTGTCTCCGTGTTTTGTTCCTGACTTCTCTGTGCTCTCTGTGCCTCTGTGGTGAACTCTCATGAACGACGATGACGCGATCGCGCTTGAGCATGCATTGGACGTTCTGGACGCCTCGCGCGAGGGGGTGCTCTCGATCGGCGGCGAGCAGCGGATCCCGCTGCGGTACGTCGTCGCCGGGGCCGACGGGCGGCTGGTGGCGTCGGTGCCCGTGGCGGCGCTTTTGGCCCACGAGCTGATCCTGCACGTTCCCGAAGAGACCGACGATGCGCTCCAGTTGCTCCTCTCGGTCGAGGAGATCGCCGAGTGCGCCGATACCGACCGCTGGCAGGCCCACCACGGCCAGCCCGAGCACGTCCGCTGGGGGGCGATGTTCATCGACTCGGCCAAGCACGGCCCGTGGGTCTTTGACGGCGATGCCATGATGCGCCCCAACCCGCTCACCGCCGCCGAGCCCGCGCTCTGCAAGCTCGCCAACGCCGACAAGGCCGCACTCGTCCGCGCGTGCCAGCGCTACGCCGGGCTCGTCGTCCCCGACCCCGTCTGCGTGGGGGCCGATCCCCGCGGCCTGCACATCCGGGCCCGCTTCGGCGTCGTCCGCCTGCGGTTCCCCGGCGAGGCCCCGACCCCGGGCGCCGCCGAGGCGATCCTCCGCCAGGTTCTCAGCGCGGAATAACTCACCACAGAGGCACAGAGAGCACAGAGGGGGAAGATTGGTGTTCAGGATTCGGTCCGTTTGGCTTTGTCTTCCCCCACTGGCCATCTGGCCACTCCCCACTGGCCCTTTCTCTGTGCTCTCTGTGCCTCTGTGGTGATTAACCCTCCCAACCTGCGCGACGCCCACCTGCACTTTGCCGAGCACGGCGAAGCGCTGGAGATGGTGCCGCTGGCGGATTGCACCGGCGTCGATGACTGCCTGATGCGCCTCGCGGCCGCCGCCTCAGCCACGCCCCCCGGGCGCTGGCTCCGCGCCAAGGGCGCCCGCATCGAAGCCTGGCCTGAGCGCCGCTATCCCACCGCTTCCGAGCTCGATGCCGCCGGCAACGGCCGCCACGTGGTCGTGCAGTCCTTCGACCACCACGCCATGGCCGTCAGCACCGCCGTCCTCAAGGCCGTGGGCCTGCACCCCTCGACTTCCGACTCCCCACTCCCGATTCACGCCCACTTCATCGAACGCGACTCTCGCGGCCATCCCACCGGCGTGCTGCTGGAAACCGCCTGCAAACTGGTCTGGGATGCAATGCCCGGCCCAACCTCGGACGACAAGCGACGCCACATCCTCGCCGCCCAATCCGACCTCTTGTCGGTGGGCTTCATCGAAGCCCACGACATGTTCTCGACTGCCGCACTCGCCGAGGCGTTGCTGGACCTCGAAGCCGCCGATCGCCTGACGCTCCATCTGCGCCTTTACGCGACGCCTGAACACCTCGCCGCCGTCGAAGCCGTCTTTGACCGCCGCTGCAACACCGGCCGCACATCGCCCGGCGGCCAAATCACTCTCGCGGGCCTCAAGCTCTTTGCCGATGGCACGCTGAACTCGAAGACGGCCGCGATGTTCTCTCCCACTGACAGAGGCGCCCAGGGTGTCCCTCCCCCCGGCCCCCTCCCAAGGGCAGGGGGAGTAGATACGCCCCACACCGGCACCCTCTTCTTCACCACCGAGCAGATCGCCCGCCACATCGCCGGCGCTGCCGCACGCAACCATCAGACCGCCGTCCACGCCATCGGCGATGCCGCCGTGCGCCAGGTGCTCGACGCCTACGAGCTGGCCGGTCGTCCCAGGCTGCCCGACCTCCCGCGCACACCCGCGCTGCGCATCGAGCACGCCCAGTTCGTCGACGAGGCCGACATCCCGCGCTTCTCCGCGATGAACATCATCGCCAGCCTCCAGCCCTGCCACCTGCTCACCGACATCGAAGCGATCGCCCGCAACGCCCCCCACCGCGCCGATCGAGCGTTCCCGCTGCGCGACCTTGTCGATTCCGCCGCGGCCGCCGGGCGCGACCCCGCCGAACTGGTCTGGCTGGGCTCAGATTCCCCCGTCGTGCGCCCCGACCCGGCCGACAACCTCCAGGCCGCCGTCCACCGGCGCCGGGGCTCGAACGACACGCCACCGGTCGCCCCGCAGCAGGCGATCACCCGCGAGCAGTGCCTGGCGCTCCACCGCGCGCCGGCGGCTACCCTCTAAGCCCTATGCCGCTCGTCACCTGCGCCCGCCCATTGCCCCCCGAGTTCGAAGTCCCCGGCGCGGAAGTCCGCTTCGGACCGCCCCGCGGCTTCGCCACCCCCGACGACCTCCGCGCCTTCGTTCGCGGCACGGACGCTCTGGTCTCGTGGGTCTCTGAGCGCGTGGATGACGCCCTGCTCGAGGCGGCGGGGGCGCAGCTCCGGATCGTCGCCAACTTCGCCGTCGGCTACGACAACATCGACCTCGCCGCCTGCAAGCGTCGCGGCATCGTCGTCACCAACACTCCCGACGCCGTCACCGAGGGAACCGCCGACATGGCGGTGGCGCTGATCCTCGCCGCGTCACGACGGCTGGCTCACGCCGACCGCTTTGCCCGCTCGGGCGAGTGGGCCCGCACCGGCATCCTTGGGCCCGCCGAGTTCATCGGCCGCCCCATCGCCGGCAGCACGCTGCTGATCGTCGGCGCGGGACGCATCGGCTACGCCACCGCCATCCGCCTGCACGGCTGGGGGGTCCGCACGCTGTACGTCGCCCGCAACCCCAAGCCCGACTTCGAGCACGCGCCGCTCAACGCGCAGCGCGTCGAGCTTGATGACGGGCTCAAGCAGGCCGACATCGTGAGCCTCCACGTCCCGTTGAGTCCCGAGACCCGCGGCCTGATCAACGCGAAGCGCCTGGCGCTCTTGAAGGCCACCGCCGTGCTCGTCAACACCGCTCGCGGCCCGATCGTCGACGAGGCCGCACTGGCCGCCGCCCTGCGTGACGGGCGCCTCTTCGCCGCCGGACTCGACGTCTTTGAGAAAGAGCCCGGTGTGCACCCCGACCTGGTCGGCCTCGACAACGTGGTGATGGCCCCGCACATCGGCAGCGCCAGTGAAACCAGCCGCCGCCAGATGAGCGCCCTGTGTGCCGCGAATGTCCGCGCTGTGCTCGAAGGCCGTCCGCCGGTGACGCCGGTGACCTGAAGCCGATCCGGGTGCCACTGGTCGGCCGCAGCCTTGGGCGGCAGACCAGTGTGGTTCACCCGAGTTGCCCATCAACACAACGTGCCACGGACTTGGCCGGCCTTGAGGCCAAGTCAGTGTTCCAACCCTCAGGTGTCATCGCGCCCCGAACCCGCTCACCGCTTGCCCCACATCCCGACCACCACACCGGCGAAGATCAGCGCGAAGGCCGCGATGTCGTTGGGGCGCAGCTTCTCGCCCAGGACCAGGATGCTGAACACGCCGAAGACCGTCAGCGTGATCGCCTCCTGGATGATCTTGAGCTGCGGCGCGGTGAACTGGCCGCCGTACGAGACGTGGCCGTAGCGGTTGGCCGGCACCTGCAGCACGTACTCAAACAGCGCGATGCCCCAACTCACGCCGATCGCCAGCGCCAGCGTCCAGCCCTTGTGCTTGAGGTGGAAGTACCACGCGTAGGTCATGAACACGTTGGACGCCACCAGGAGCCCGACCGTCGCCCACGGACTGTTGAGGATCGTCATCGTCGCCTCAGGGTTCAGACCAGTCACGGAGTCACGAAGTCACGGAGGTAGAGGAATCGGAGGGGTGAAGAGCGGTCAATCAAAGGCCGCGACTCGCGCACAATCTGCGCTGGAGCCGGAGTCCGGGGCCGGGTGCCACTGGTCGGCCGCCGCCTTGGGCGGCAGACCAGTGCCTCCACACCGCTGCGCCCCTCACTATCCGACGCTTCAGGTCGGAACACTGACCTGCCGCGGCGAGGCAGCCCCGTTTTCACCGCGCATCGCCGCTCCGGCCGATTCTTCTTCCCCGTGTCTACCCCTGCGCCCCGCGGCCCGCTATTCCGTTTCGATGCCGGCTGGCTCTACCTGATCGCCGGCAGCGCGGTGATCGTGGCCGCGGTGCTCATCCCCGCCATCGACGACCTGGCCGAGGCCCGCTTCCACCGCGACAGCGCCATCGCCTACGAGCAGTACCGCGCCGAGCGCCTGAAGAACTACTCGGACTACCTGGACGCCCTCAACGATCGCTCGCCCACGCTGGTCCTGTCGCTGGCGGCCGTGAGCCTGAACCTCGCGCCCGAGGGCAAGTCGCCCCTCTACCGCACCCCCGAACCCTGGGCGATGGATGCCTCGGTCTTTGCCGACCTTGAGCCCACGCTCCGCCGCCCCAAGGCCCCCGTCACCCCCGACTCGATCCTGCACCGCTGGGCCACCGGAACCACCACGAGTCTGTGGCTGAGCATGGCGGGCATCCTGTGCATTCTCTTTGGACTCCTGCCCCCGGCCCAGGCCGGACGCAGCCGCACCGGCACGCTCCGCAGCGCCTTGCAGGCCCGGCGCGAGCAGCGGGCCGCCGAGCTGGAACTGGCCGACGCCGACACCGACGAGCCTGACAGTGATCCCCTGGGCCTCGCCGACGCCGAGCCCGAGGAGGTTGATGACGCCGAGGGCCACGAGCCCTGCGACGAGTACGACTCCGAAGGCGACGAACTCGCCGACGAGGACGACGTCGATCGCGTCATCGCCGAACTGGCCGCCGACGACGGGCTTGAAGACGCGGACGACGAAGACGACGAAGAAGAAGAGCT
>SXGQ01035639.1_pt1 | contig 28318 bp, 22 predicted proteins | sample 3178371 | NCBI WGS metagenome assembly SXGQ01 (sample SAMN11356859, study PRJNA531348) | freshwater metagenome | isolation source: freshwater sample F1-20 | place: China: Fuxian Lake, Yuxi | collected 2017-12-25 | reverse complement strand
GACGCGATCGACGGACGCGATCGACGGACGCGATCGATGGACGGGATTCCCCAGACATAATCAATTTCTCAATGTGATTGCACCAATGCCTTAGCCGCGGCGTTAATTTCGTGGCGCCAACTTTCGGGCTTCATCAACACAACTCGACCGCCATAGGCTAGAACCCTTCGAATGGTTTCAATTTTGCTAGATGTGCTGAAAGACACATGCAGTTCGGTGGTGGCGGGGGAATTTTCTTGCCGACTGCTTAAGGCGTGACTTGCTTTATTTTTAATCTTGCGAATGCGCTGGGTTTGCCGCTTTGTCCAAATTTCACCCAGCCCCATGTTCAGCGCGTAGTACGGCGTGTCTTGTGGCAAGTCCCGATACACCAACTCAACTTCGAATGCCTTGTTGTCATCGGGCATTCCGCCAACTGCGTGCTCCATGCGCGCGCGTAGATCGATTGATTTTGCCTGAATGGGTCGCTTGTCGGTGGGGGGGTCAGATTTATGCGGCTTGTGAACGCGCGGATTGATTTCCAATCGATGCAGCGCGAACGATTTGATTTGCTCTGGATTTTTACTTAATAGATCTTGGCACATCGCATAGACGCCGCCATGGCGAATAAAAATATGCAGGGGCAACAACTCGCGCGTTTCATCGGATGTGGTCGTCCCCTTCACGCTGCGATATTTCACGGAGATCACACGTTGGTCAATGGCCGCTTGCAACATCATCAACCATTTTTCTTGGAGCGAACGAGAGGCGTAACTGTATTGTAAATTGTCAGCGTCGCCATCAAACGCGGCGGGCAACTCAAAGTCCGCAATGAACAACACCTTGGCCAAACGCTCAATGCGCGATTCCTTGGTTGCGTTGGCGGATTTCGCGCGCGCGCGAAGTTCGTCCACTTGCTTTCCAAGAAGTTGATCAAGCTTTGGGTGCCACGGTGTGCCCGCAAGTGATGCCGCCAACTTTCGCAGCACCACCAGCAAATCGTCGGGAATAAGTGGCGCTAACGCCGCACCCGAAGGTGGCGTAATCATTTGGTATCCGTGATTGCGTTTGTTGAGAATCTTGGCGCCACTACCTTTTATATCCGACAGCATTCGCTTCACTGTGCGCGCATCACGATGAATGGCCCGCATTACATCCTGCAGCGAAATCCATTTTCCGCAGTCGCCCGCGTCCATCAACAACTTGGTGATTATGGAAACGGCCTCGTGACGCAAGAATTTTATTTTTGCCATGAAATCTCCTTGGAAATTTTGCACGCCCACGCGCATTGTGTAAAGCAAACTTCCAATCAGCCAACTTTTAATTCAGAGCGTCGCTCAGTTTCTTCCACATAGGCCGCAGTCACCACATCGCCCATTACATTCACAACTGTGCGTCCCATGTCAAGCAATCGATCCACTCCTAAAACAATGGCAATTCCAGCGGCTGGAACTCCAACTTGGTCCATGACAATCATCAACAGGGGTAGCGAGCCACCCGGCACTCCGGCCACCCCAATGGAACTGACCACGCATAAAAGTAGAACCAATAATTGCTGCGAAATGGAAATGTCTATGCCAAATATTTGCGCAATGAACAACACCACGCACCCTTCAAATAGGGCCGTTCCATTCATGTTTATGGTTGCGCCAAGCGGCAACACAAAACCAGCCACGGATGGGCGAATGCCAAGATCACGCTCGCTCACGCGCATGGTTGTGGCTAGGGTGGCGTTGCTCGATGAGGTGGAGAATGCGGTGACCATGATTGGAATCGCGCCGCGCAGAAACTCCAGTGGATTTCGTCGCGCGAACAATCGAATTATGATCGGATAAAAAATGAATAGTTGCGCGCAGTAACAACCAAGCACCACGGCGATATACAAGGAAAGCTTAGAAATAATGTGACCGCCAAATTTGCCCATGACCACAAAGATCAGGCAGAACACCGCCACCGGCGCCAGTTTCATAGCCATGCCAACGATCATCACCATGGCGTCACTGACGCTGTCAAGCCAATCAATCATTGCGTCGCGGCGCTTGGGCGGCTGTGTGGCCAATCCAATTCCAAAGAGCGCGGCAAGCACGATCAATGGAATCATTTTCATCTGCGTGATGGCGCCCACCACGTTGCGCGGTAGCACTTCATCCAGAATGCGTGAAATGCGCGCCATCAAATTTGGCGATTCCTGGGATTTCACCGATGTTTCCAGCGCGGCGGATTGATCGGCGAACGCGGTCATCAATTCTTGGCGAATCTGCGGATCAAATCCGTTTCCAGGTTTGATGAGGTTCATCGCCAGCAGTCCAATCGCCACGGAAGCGGAGGTGGTCAGCAGGAAAAATCCAAGTGTCCGACCCCCCATGCGCCCAAGTTTGGGAAGATCACCCAAGCGTGCCAGGCCCGCGGCGAGCGAGGCGAAGACCAATGGAACAACTACTAGAAAAAGTAGCCGCAGAAAAACTTGTCCAATTGGAAAAGCAATGGCGTCGCTAAAAAAAATGACACCCTGTTGAAAGCTGGGCGAAAAATCAGCGATCCAAAAACATATCAAACCGCAAATACATCCAAGAACCAATCCCGCCAGAATGGTCCAATGATTTGATTTTGCTTGGACCATGCCTCAAAGATTAACTCAATCAATCAGCCAAGGTGTGGAGCATTTATTCATAAATACTGTTGGCATCTTTAACACAAATATACTTAAACATTTGCAAGCCCACCGAGCCGCCCGCCATTAAACCCTTTTACGCGCCCACATACACGATCACGCCGTTGGTGTACTTGGCGATTCCCGTGACGCCAGAGTCGCCGCCCACCGCTGTGCCACTGGCGCTACCCGCCATGGTGTTGGCCTTGAACTCTTCCAGCACTTTCTGAGTTTCAAACACAATGATCATTTGCAAGCCTTGTCCGCCAACTTGCAAGCCAATGTTTGGATTGCTTACAGAAGCCCAGCCAATCTGCTTGCCATCGGCAGTAAAAACCGCGCCTATCACCACACCTACGGCCTGCCCGTGCTCACCACCAAAGAGAATGCCCCATTTGCCGATGCCTGGAAATACCACGTAGCCAGCGCTGGATTTCAGTTGATCATTTAAGCCTGGAATGGCCTTGGTGAAATAGTCCTTGCCTTGACGCGCCTCAACAAGGAATAAAGAGCGATCATCTTTACTTGGAGCTGTGCTGCAGGCGCCCATTGAAAGCGCGCAAAAAAAAGCGAAACCCAATATTGAAGCGAATATTAGCCTTAGAAGAATATTCATAGCATAAATACAGTAATTTTTCCGAGTTGGGATCATGTTTCACGGTGTTCAGGGTGTGCGGGATGTTAGAACTTATATTTTAAAAAGTACTTTGATTTTGCAGTTTTACATGGTAGGTTTTATCATGAAATCAGTTATCACAGTTCTTTCTTGTGTTGCTCCCTTTTTTGCATTCCCAGCCATCACATTGGCGGTGGACCCCATTGTCCCCCAGCCCCAAATCATTTGGATTGAGCGCGACGATGGCGATGCAACGTTCTACAACGACATCATTCAATTTGCCACCACGTCGCAGTATCTCAAAGGTACCAAGTTGTTGTTGCGCTTGGCCGATCCGCATAGCACTAATCCTGCCATCGCCAATAATTTCCAACTAGACGCGGATTCGGGGTTGATCAAGTGCATTCGCGGCTTATCGGCCAATGGATACACCGGAACGATTTCCTTGATTCCAGATTTCACCCACGCACAAGATTGGAATTGGAATCCAGATAAGGATGTCATCACGTCTTCAGCCGTGAAATGGATGAAGCCTTATTACTGGGCCAAAATAGCCAATCAAATTTTGGCTGACGCGAGTTGTCCGCTGTTGATTTCAGAAGTGAATTTAGAGACGGCAAGTAGCGGCATTGCCGCCGACGAAACCACGTTGAATCCAGTGCGTGCGTACCAAGCCACTCTGTGGCCAGCAGGTCCAACGCAAGTGGGCTATGTGAAGTCCGCAATGACGTTTGGTTTTACCGCAATGACCGGGGCGTTGGCTTGGGAAAACCCAGGCACGCCAACGGATTCATGGACCGCGCCTATTTTAGATTTTGCCTATTTAGAGCTGTACAACATGTACAAGGAATCTCACGGTACGACTTATTTGGACGCCTATGCGGTGGGCGCGAATGTTGGAGCCTCTCCGCAACCCGCGCTACCCAACACAATTTATTCGTTGGCGGCGAGCATGCCGAACCCAGTGGCGAGTGTCATGGGCGATCCAACGGATGCAACGCCCGCGTCCACATTTGGATTTTTATTCGGCAGTCATGCGCCGGCGAACGCGTTCGCTGGAATAGATCTTTCACGCATTTGCCTGTTGTTTTCGATTGAGAACTTCACCAAGCGGCGCGCGGGTTCGCTCATTGACGCGTTTGGAACGTGGGACGCGCCGATCGCAGGTCCTGGCGCTGGCGTGGACGAATTCATTCAGTTTGAAAAACAATTTCTCACCACCTTCATGCCGTTTTGGGGAAGTCCGAGTGCGCCACCGCAAATGGGAATTTTTGAATTCAATGCTTTGCCGCCGACATGGATCCAATCAACACCGCTGTCCACGCCCTCATTTGACTCCATGAACTTTGTCATGTGGGATTATCGAGATGCCGCTCCAGGACAAGTTTCGCTGTCCACCTATCACGAATGGTTGCTGACTTATTGCCACGAACATCCGCCGCAGCGGCTTGTGCTGTATGTCACCGATCCAACTTTGCCCAACTTCGGTTTCTACACGGCAAACGCCCAGCCCGTGACCATCCCTGGCTCCATGAATTTTGTGGGGTTCTTGAAGCAATTACGCCTCCAATCGCCAGGGGTTGAAGTGGAGGTTTTGATCGATCGATCATCGTGGCAAAATGTCGCAACGCCACCAAGTTCAGGGTTGCTGCCGCTTCCCGATGTGTGGAACGCATTGCCCGACGCGTTCACATGGTTGACCACACTCATGGGGAATTCAGCGCTTGCTGGCGGTAATCCAATCAAAGGCCTGACCATTGATCCTGAAATGGGTTGCGAAAATCCCAACACTGGTTGCGTGTTAACGGACAACACTTGTCCCTGCGCGTCCATTGCATATCAGCGCATTGTGGATTGGCTAGACCATCAAAAGCGCGTGAATGGTTTGTCGGCGCTGCGAATTGGTTTGGCGCTTGAAGTTGATTCACAGAATTTTGCCAAGCTGAACGTGAGTGATTTTCCAATGTCGCATGACTTGATACAAGTGTTAAGCAACGCATCGCCAGAGTTGGCAAGTTTTACCCAAGGAAGTGAGCCGCCTTCTTGGCGAACCGCCGCGGGCGACAACTCAAGTTTGCTGCAGTCGGTGTATTTAGAGGCTTATGTTGGTTGTGGACAAGTGCCCGGAGGTGGACAAATTCTTACACAAGGTTCGTACTGGCGTTGGATGACCAGTGGCGGTTGCAATGATTCGGCAACACCAGTGCCTACAAGTCCCGCGGTTGCGGCGCTTGCGTTTCAACGCTCTTTGCAGCGAATTCCCTCGGTTCCAGGTGTGGGTTCTATTGTGGCAACCCCGCAGGGCGGAAACAATGTGCTGATCACTGGAACGGGTACGAATTTCAATTACAGCGATCAGATTTGCCCTTATGAGGATTACACGCGAATCGCCATTTCAAAACCGGACGGAACATTTATTCCCGACATCACGCAGCAGGTTTCATGGGTGTTGCCGCTTTCTTCTGGCGATGCCCTTCCGAGCGCGTTGAGTGCCGGAGCAACAGGTCAACAAGTCACCGCGGGAACTTCGCCACTGCCATTTTATTACACAGAGATTCCGTTTGACTGGGGCGCGCCATCCATGACACCAACAATGGTGAATCGAATCTTCTTCGCCTTCAGCGCAGAGAAGGAAACAGTGCTTCCGTTCTTCGGCTATTGGACCTTGGACAACTTCGTGTCGTTTGTGGATCAGTTTCGAAACGCAACGCAGGGCACTGATCCAACGAAGTTTATTTATAAAGACAGCTCAGGCCATGGAATTGCCATGCCCATGAACAACTTTGCCATTTACGATTTGAAGCAGGCGTGTAATAGCTGGGGTATTGCTGCATATCCTACTGACCCTTCTAACGATCCACCGTGCATTGGCGATCTCGATCAGAGCGGTAGTGTGGATTCAGCGGATATCGCAGGCATTTTGCTGCAGTGGGGCAACATGGGTGGAAGCGCTGACTTTGATCACAGTGGTGAAGTTGATGGAGGTGATTTTGGACTTGCGCTGATCAATAGTGGTGAGTGCAACTGACAGTGAAGTTGATTCTGTTGTCCTTCAACAATGCCATGACACATACCACGGCTGTTGAAGGCGATAGGCTTTATGTTGGCACTATGCGAATATAAAACTTGCCAATATAAATTGCTGCGCAAGTATGATGCAGAAGCTTGTGCGTCAACCAACTTGCGCGTCAAGCCACGCGGAAACCGCTTCAATATGCATCTTTTCCTGCAACTGTGTGTCGCGGTGGCGAACTGTTACGGTATGCGCCGAAAGCGTTTCCGAATCAATCGTGATGCAGAACGGAGTTCCCGCCTCATCCATGCGCGCGTAGCGCTTTCCAATGGTTTGCTTGGGGTCGTACTCGCACATGTGTCGCTTGCGCAACTCGCGGTGCAGGCGCTCGGCGATTTCCGGCATGCCATCCTTGTTGACCAGTGGAAAAATTCCGGCCTTCACTGGCGCCATGCGTGGATGAAATTTCATAAACACACCGCTGGGACGCGATTCATCCTTGGTGTAGGCCTCGCATAAAAGCGCCAGCGTGCCGCGGTCGGCACCGGCGGAGGGTTCGATGACATGCGGGAAATATCGCTCGTTCTTTTCTTGATCGAAATATTTTGCCTTGTCGTTTTTTCCAGAATGCTCCGCGTGCTGACGCAAATCAAATTCACCACGATGCGCAACGCCTTCCAGTTCACCAAAGCCAGGAGAGGTGAATGGAAACTTGTATTCAATGTCGCTGGTGCCCGCGCCAACTTTGGCGTAGTGGGCCAACTCGTCGCGGTCATGCTCACGCAACTGCAAGTTGTCGCTGGTCAATCCAATGGACTGCCACCACGCAAAGCGTTGGTCGCGCCACCAGGCGTACCACTGCGCGGCTTGGTCTGGCCGAATGAAGAACTCCAATTCCATTTGCTCAAACTCGCGGCTGCGGAATGTGAAATTGCGCGGGGTGACTTCGTTACGGAACGCTTTTCCAATTTGCGCGATTCCAAACGGAACGCGAACGCGCGTGCTGTTTATGACATTGTCAAAGTTGGCAAAAATACCCTGCGCGGTTTCAGGGCGCAAGTACGCGGCGTTGGCCGGATCTTCAATCGCGCCCACATTGGTCTTGAACATCAAGTTGAATTGACGAGGCTCGGTCAGGGTGCCAGGTTCTTTGGCATCCGGTCCAACGCAACGCGCGCGCTCGTCGGCGTTGAGCGTGGTGAAAGCGCGAACGAAATGGCGAGCGGCGTCAAGCACTTCGCGGCGCTCATACTTCAGCAGAATTTTCTCCGCCTTGGCGCGTTGCTCGGTGTCATTGTCAATGAACGCATATAAGCGCGCGCCATCTTCGGCCGCGCCCAGCACCATCAAGTGGTCAGCGCGGTAGCGCGCTTTACTTTCGCGGCAATCCACCATTGGATCATTGAAGCCGCCGACATGGCCAGAGGCCACCCACACTTTGGGATTCATGATGATGGATGAATCAAGTCCGACAATCTGCACAGGGTCGCCGAAAGGACCAATGAGTTCGTTGCGCACAATGTCTTGCCACCACGCGTTCTTTAGATTGCGTTTCAGTTCAGTTCCTAGTGGGCCGTAATCCCAGAAGCCGTTAATGCCGCCGTATATTTCGGAGCTTTGAAAAATGAAGCCGCGTCTGCGGCAGAGCGAGACAATTTCTTCCATTGATTTGGTTGGGGCATCTGGCATGGTCAGCAAGTGTAAAGAAGTTTTGCAAGCGTGTTCAAACGGGGGGGAATTGCCTACTCTTACGCCATGAGCAGAGTGGTTATTGTTGGTGGTGGAATTATTGGGTTGTCATGCGCGCACTATTTACAGCGCGACGGATATGAAGTGATCGTTTTGGATCGCTCGCCCAAGTTGGTGGGCTGCAGTTTTGGAAACGCCGGATTGGTTTCGCCCAGTCACTTTGTTCCGCTGGCCTCGCCGGGAATGATTAGCAAGGGAATTCGCATGATGGGCAATCCAAAGAGCCCGTTTTGGATTCGTCCGAGGCTGAACCGCGATTTATTGAAGTGGCTTTGGAGATTTTATCGCAGCGCCACGCCGGTCCATGTTGCAAACTGTGAAAGTTTGTTACGCGACATTAGTTTGTTGAGTAAGAAGTTGTACATTGATCTTGCTATAGAGACGGACAACAGAATTGGCCTTGTGCAAAAAGGATTGTTGGTGCTGTGCAAGCAATCAAAGACCTTGGCGCACGAGGCGCAGTTAGCCAAGCGCGCCAATCAAATTGGTTTAAGCGCAACTGTCCTTTGTGCCAGCGAAGTTGCGGCTCTTGAGCCCGAATTGACATTGGATGTGTGCGGTGGCGTGCACTTTCACGATGATGGACATTTAAATCCGTCGTTGGTCATGCTGGAGTTGGCGCGCGACTTGGATGTGCGTCACGAAACCGCAGTGAAAAGTTTTGAGCATCGCGGCGACCGAGTTGTGTCCGTGAATATCGGCAATGAGCGCATAGAGGCCGACGAGTTTGTCATTGCCACTGGTTCATGGTCTGGCGACGTGGCTAAACAACTTGGCGTTGAACTTCCAATGCAAGCGGGTAAGGGCTACAGCATGACATTGCAATCGCCGCCGCAATTGCCGCGCACATCGTGCTTGTTAGTGGAGGCGCGCGTGGCCATGACGCCCATGGGTTCAACATTGCGCTTCGCGGGCACCATGGAAATTGGTGGCGTTGATGACACCATCAATCCCAAGCGCGTGCAAGGAATTCAAGAATCAATTCCGCGCTATTTGCCCGCGTTTTCAAATACTTTCGCGGGCGTCAACACGCAAGCGCAACCGATATGGAACGGTCGCAGGCCCGTGTCGCCAGACGGACTTCCGTATGTCGGTCGCTTCGCGCATTTAGACAATGTCATCAGTGCCTCGGGCCACGCCATGCTTGGTCTAAGCCTTGGTCCCGCCACTGGAATGGTGGTGCGCAATATTCTTGCCAACAAAAGCCAGCCATTTGATATCGCACTACTGAAGCCGGATCGATTTGCATGACGATGGCGAATTTGTAAATGCAAAAGCGTGCAAGAAAGTTCAGACGATGAATCTCAACTGTGTACGCATTGGATTTGGAAAAGTTGCGCAAGTGAGGCGCAATCACGCTCGCGCAGGTTGAGTGTGTGAAGGCAAGCACAATGTCGCTGCAATCGCCATGAGGATGCCCAGCACAAATACGCTGTGTCCAACTTGCAGCGCGATCAGTGTGGTGTCCTGAAAGCCTTGCATGATGACGCCGGGCACCACTTGCAAAATTGCCGCGAAGAAAATACCCGAAAAGTTCACAATGGAAATGGTCAAGCCAACCATCTGTGGAGCGACCACCCGCGCGGCAATTGGGAACGCCAGAATGCTGGTGCCTAAACCAAATCCAATTATGAACATGGTGACGCAGTCCACCCACAACGGCCAATCCTCAACATTGGTCATGATCCATTGCGGTGGAAACATTAAATCAAACATGTAGGACAGGATGCTGATGACAAGTCCAACAATCAGCAATATTTTTGCGCCGAGTCGCTCGCTTAGCATTCCGAAAATGGGGGCACCGATGGCGGTACCTATAAAGAAAACGCTGTTTAGGATTACGCTCTGGCGCGGCGTCCAACCCCATGCTTCTTGTAAGGGAATATTCCAAAATCCGCCAAAGCCCATGACCATGCCGCAGGTGCCACCGTAAATCAGCGCCGCCAAAATCACCTCGCGTTTTTTAAGAACGCTTTGTATTTGCCGCGTGATGGTCAAAGTTTCAGAGTTCGTGTTGGAGATATGTGACGCGCGTATTGGTCCAAAGAATTGGCCGCGAAGCGACCATGCGCAACCAATGGCCAAAGGCACGCCGATCAACGCGGTGACAAGCATTGTCATGCGCCAACCCATCTGTTCGCCAAGAATGTCCACGCCAAATTCGCCGATTGCGCCGCCAATGCCAAGCGCGGAATCACCAAGACCGATTGCAATGGCGAAACCAGCTGGTGAAAAAACACGCTGTGCAATCACGCCCAATCCCGCGAAGGAGAAGGAGCAAGCACAACCAAGGCACGCGCGGGATATAAAAAGTTCCAGCATGGTTGTGGAACGAGAAAAGAAATAAATGCTCAAGGCACTGCACACAACTCCGATTGGAATCAGCACGCGTAGACCAAGTCGATCCAAGAGTAGTCCGCCAGGAATTTGAAATAGTCCATACGAGATGAGAAATGAAGCGGACACAACGCCCGATTGCAGAAGCGTGAGTCCGATTTCTTTGGCAATCAACGGATGCAATGGCGCGTAGGCAGTCTGCACCGTGAGCTGATAGAGCACGAATAGTTCAGCAAATATAAATGCGATCATCCCAGTGCGCATGGAAATAGTTGGCGCTGGTGGTGGTGATATTTGCACGGATGCAGAATACGCAATGCGGATCGTTTGGGTGAGTGGCGCGTGGGTGCTTGTTTGTTATGCGCCAACATTATTCCCGCAAACATCAATCTGTCTACCATGTCAGCATGCATAATCGCTCTGAGTCATCCGCCAGCTTTGTTTCCAAAGTCGTGTCGCTGTTCACAACGCCTGTTGGCCAATTTCGTTTGGCGGCCATCACTGAGGCATGGTCTTGGGCCGGATTGCTTGCGGGAATGTATTTCAAATATTCCGTGGCGGCCAATCCAATCGGCGTGCAAATCATGGGACCAATTCACGGCGGACTTTTTGTGTTGTATGTCTTAGCCACCATTCGCGTTGCTATTCATTTGCGATGGGGAATCGGTGTCACCACCATTGGAATATTCGCCGCATTACCACCGTTTTGCACTTATTTCTTTGAAGTTTGGATGTTGCGTTCGCGGCGCTTAGAAGTCAAGCCATCCACGTGATATTTTCCCCGCGTACTGGAAGCCGATAGCCTTGCGAGCATGAAGCGATTTGCGTTGTTGCCTGGACCACTTGTTGGAGCGCTTGCATGGCTCATTTTTGACCCAACCATGTTTGGCGCAAGCGACATCAGTAGGTCTGGCGCAATCGTTACTGGACTTCTGGTGTGGATGTCTATTTGGTGGGTTACTCAAGTAGTTGATCTTGCCATTACAGGATTATTGCCCGTGATTGTGTTGACCGTCTTCAACATTGGCTCCACAAAAGAAATTTTGTCGCCCTATGCCAACGATGTCATATTTCTTTTCGCTGGGGGTTGCACTATTGGATTCGCTATTGAGCGACATGGACTTAGCCAGCGATTCATCTCATTCGTGCTGTCGTATCTTGGCCATTCGCCCTTGCGTGTGGTGGCGGGATTTCTAATCGCCACTTCGCTTATGAGTTCGTGTGTTTCCAACATGGCTTGTGCGGCCATCATGTTGCCAATGGCAAGTGCGGCGATAGCATCTTTTGCAGGTATTTCTATTGAAAAACCAGAGCACACTCGGGCCTTTCATAATTTCGAGCGCGCCGTTTTTCTGGCCGTTGGATATGGCGCCAGCATTGGTGGAGTGATGACGCTCCTTGGTAGCCCGCCCAATCCAATCGCCGCGGAGTGGTTGCGCGCCAACGGAAGCAATATGGATTTTTTGCGTTGGTCCATGATCGGCGCGCCAACAGCGATTGTGATGATGGCGGCCACATTCGTCGTGTTCAGCGTAGTGTTTCCCATGAAGGGGCTGGCCTCGGTATCCATCTCGCTTCCAGTGAGTCACGCACCCCTGACGCGCGCCGCAAAAATAACCATTCTCATTTTTTCTCTCGCCATTTGCGCGTGGGTTGGTTCACCATTTCTCAAGTCATGGTTGCCTAATCTTGTGCTGCGCGATGGCACGATCGCCATCGCCGCGGCGCTGTTGCTCTTTATCATTCCAGAAAAGAGGGGTGGCGCAGATGCGGTTGTTCCATGGTCGCAGACCGCGCGCTTGCCATGGGGCATCTTTGTTTTATTTGGCGGCGGACTTTCTCTTGCCGACGCCATGCAACGCACCGATGTTTCGGCGGCGATCGCTCAATCTTTCGTCGGACTCTCGGCGGTGCCAGCGCCACTATTGCTGTTCACCATTGTGATATCGCTTATTTTTGCAAGCGAAATTGCCTCCAACACCGCGTTGACGGCCACCGCCGTTCCAATTGTTGGGGCCATGGCACCCGGACTCGGAATACCCACGGAGCGATTGGTGGTGGCATGCGCGCTCGCCGCCAGTTATGCGTTCATGTTTCCAGTGGGAACACCACCTAACGCATTGGTGTTCGCCACCGGACGCGTGCCCTTACGCGAAATGTTGCGTGTGGGATTTGTGTTGAACTTGTGCGCCGCCATCATCATTACTCTTGCGTGCCTCGCTCTGGCGTAAGCCATATATTCACGATCAAGGCATTTCAATCTTCTCTTGAGCCGCCACGCCGGCTCACCCCGACAATTGATCGCATGAAATCGCGGCGGTCAAACTTGATATACCGAGGACTCGTCAAAGATCACCATAATCCATGTAATAAATATTAAAAGATGCACAAGGCCCTGCATCATATTCACCCGTCCGCGTATGAGATTAACCAACGACACCGTTAATGTCAGCACAAATAGCACTATGTACGGCGGCTCAAGTCCCAGTTCGGGTTTTACACCCGTGACATAGCGCATCACAATCACCGCGGGGACGGTCAAGCCAATTGTTGCCAAGGCGCTGCCAAGCAGCACATTCATAGTGCGTTGCATGTCATTCTCACGCGAGGCACGCAGCGCGGCCAGTCCCTCTGGAGCTAGTACCAGTGCAGCAATAAAGATGCCACTGAGCGGTACGGGTAGATTCCATGTTTGAAAAAGAACAGTCACTCTTTTGCCCACACTTTCCGCCAGAATGACCACGGCGCCAAGCGAAATCACCAACAGCATGATGGTGATTGCAATTGAATGATATGCGGTGTGTGCGTGTAATTGTTTCTGCTCGGTTGGTTTGTACTCAAAGAATTCACGGGAGGTGGATGTTTGCGAAAGTAAAAATAGAATGTAAATCGTCAGACAGCTGATACCGACATAGATTTCCATATAGTCGGATGTCCAGCCGGCTTGTTCGGATTGCATGAAGGTGGGCAAAATTAATGTGATGGTTCCCAACGCGATGATAAATGATAAATAATTCGATGATGAGCGCGGATTGAATTCTTGCGAGCTCTTGCGTAGTCCTCCAAGCACAATTGCAAGACCAATCAGCAGATTGAAGATAAGCATGAGCACGGCGAACATAGTGTCGCGCGCCACGGAGTTGTCCTCTTGCAGTGGCAGCATCATTGCGGCCACCGCGGCCACTTCAATGGTGATGGCCGACAAGGTCAAGATGATCGTTCCAATTGGCTCGCCAAAATGCACCGCCAACGCCTCCGCCTGCAATATGGCGCGAAAGGCGCATATTAAAATAAAAATTAAAATCCAGCCTGTCAAAAGCAAATTCGCTCCGCCCGTCATGGGGTCCGCTGGCGACCAATGTGAATGAGCAAACGCGCCTGTTGCCAATCCCAGAAATATAGGCAATTCTTTCATCCAAACTGATGTTCTAGAGGGCGCATCCATGAAATTTGCACTATGAGGCATGTCATTTATTTTACAACCAAATGAACATTGTTGTAGCGCTCTAAACTACTTCAAGCAATGAACCCTCAATCAAAACCCACGCCATTGGCAAACTTTTGCGATGTTCCAGTGGTTGTTTCAACTTGGAATCACGGGTTGTCCGCCAACGCGAAAGCGCTTGAAGTTCTGAATACTGGCGGCGGCGCACTAGATGCCGCCGAAGCTGGCGTGATGGTGACCGAATTAGATTCGCTGGAACATAGCGTTGGCTTAAGCGGCTATCCAGATCGCGACGGAGTTGTAACGCTGGACGCAGCCATAATGGATCACGCTGGTCGCGCGGGTTCCGTGGCATTTGTGCGCGGCGTGACCCATCCAATTTCACTGGCGCGCATGGTGATGGAGCGCACGCCGCATGTCATGTTGGTTGGCCAAGGCGCCGAACAATTCGCGCGCCAACAGGGGGTAAGGTGCGCGCCGGAAACGCCGCTGCATCCAGAAATGAGCGCGGCGTGGCACGCATGGTTGAAGGGGGAAAAATACGCGCCGCAAGTCAACCGAGAGAATGCATCGGTGAAATCCACGGGAGGGGGTCAACGAGCGCCCATGGGTGGCGAGCTCAATCACGACACGATTGGAATGTTGGTGCTTGATGCGCAAGGTCGGCTTGCGGCTTCGTGTACCACCAGCGGTATGTCGTACAAAATACATGGGCGCGTTGGTGATTCGCCGATTATTGGAGCGGGACTTTTTGTCGATGGCGATGTTGGCGCAGCGGTATGCACTGGCGTTGGCGAAATCGCCATGCGTACGGTCGCGTCATTTGTCGTTGTTGAACAGATGCGCGCTGGGGCAACCGCGCAGCAAGCATGTCAAGAGGCCATCGCACGCATAATCAAGATTGCGGATGATCCAAAGCAAGTTCAGGTTGGCGTGCTGGCTCTGTCCCGCCACGCAACAGTGGGGGCGTTCGCCATTCAGGATGGTTTCACTTACGCGCTTGGAACGAGCACTGGCAATAACATGCATAAATCATTGCACGCGCTTTGAATTGCGCTGGCCGCTTTATGGAGTCACCTCGAACAAGCTGAAATATGTTCCTTCATACACCCGCCGAGCATTGTCGAGTTTGGGAGGGTACTCGTTGGGTTTGCCACATCCACTATGTTTATTTTTCATCAATATCAATACGCGTGAATATTTGGTGAACGCGTCATCTGGAATATTTTCCATGCGTACTGGCGTGTGCAATGCGTGACCGGCCCACCATTGCAGGCCGTGCGCGGCAACGACAAGCGTGGTCTGTGGTGCCGCGATCTCCGAGCGCATGTCAAACAATTCTTGCAATTCTACTTGGTTGATGACAGGACCGGGCGTAGAGGTTCCACGGATGGAGTGAATGGCGCCGTAACTCACGATTCCCGAGATCAGCCAAGCGATGGCCGTGCGCCATCTCTTTTTTGGAGGTTGCCAAAGCGCACCAGCAACCCGCGGTGGTGTCGTAATTGCAAGTCTTGCAAGTAGAAATGTGAAGACAATTCCAACCGGCACTGAAGCCATCAGATTCAGCCGCTGCGCATATTCGGGATTGAGCAGTGGAAAGACCAGAAAAATACAGAGCGCGCTCAGACCCACAATGGTGGCGCGGTTGGCGATTGTTTCTTTGCGCCATCGAAATGCAACAAGAATAATTCCACACAGTCCCACCCCAAGACCAATGAATGTTCCATGCGATTCGCGCCCACCTGGTCCACCTCTTCCTGGCGGACCACCGCGTGGGCCAATTGTGTCGGCGCGATTTCCCATTTCTGGCCGGTCTTTTTCACGCTGATCCATTGCGCCATGTCGATTGCGCCGCGGACCGCGATCATCATGAACATTCATGCCGTCGGGGCGTGGACCTCCAGGCCTTCCTCGTCCATACAGTTCATGTGCACCACCGAATATGTTCTGAGGCGCCGTAAGCACATCGTGCGCGCGGCTTGGGCTGACTGCGTATAAAAGTACAAACGACATTGCCCCCACAATCACAATCGCAAGCGCGCCTGTAATCAGCGCGCGTTTAGTTGCGCCGCCAATTACAAACCAAATGCCCATGATTGTCACGGCGCCAAAAGCCGCGCAACCAAATGATCCGCCATGCGTGAGCGCGGCTAGTGCCAACGCAACCGACGCGACCGTGAACCAGCGCGTCATAATCGCCCGCCCCAATTTCATATCCATCGCGCCAATGGCGCGCCAGAGCGCCCACCAAGTCATGGCGGCCCACACCAACCCAAGCGAATTCTTTTCAAAGTCGCTCACCATGCGAATCACCGGCGCGCTGAGCACAGCCAGTATGGCGCCCGCCATAACGACGGGGATTCCGCGGCGCGCGCCACCACACCAGACGAATCCAAATAGAAATACAAATAGTGCAACCCACGGCTCGGTCATGCAGTCCACCACTTGGGAAGCCACCAAATACGCGCTGTCGCTTTGCATTCCGATTGCGATCAATACTTGCGCAAGCAGGCCATCAATTACAAAGAGAAGCGGCGCGTCTTGATACAGTAGCCGCCCCTGATCAAAGAGCCACCACGCTTGCATTGGGTAGTACGCCGGGTCCATGGCAGGCGGAATCGGACCGCGAAAATGAATCCATACACGGGTCGCAATAGCCGCGGTCAACACCAGTACGAACCCACCGATCCACCACCAACGCATATTTCGGTTTGGGACATAATCAGAACAATCACTCTCCGCGTCAATGGAGCCGAGATTCATACGATTCAAATGTGATTTTTGGGTATCCATTCGAAAGATTTCAAACCATCAACGGTGAGCCATCAAGATGTATGTAGGTGTGGTCTTCATTTGACTGATTTCAATGTAAACCGTGTTTTTTTCAAAGTGCTATGCAATGTGCATTACAATTCATCGCATGGCGACTGCAGTTTCAAATCCAACGCGGAGTTTGCACGCCAATAATTTAACATCCAGCAAAGCAATCATAATTGCGTGGATGATCGCGGCGATCTTGTTCGCATGGTTGTTGATCTTTCCATTGGTTGGGGGAGTGGTTGTCGCCAATGATGACCTAAAATTTTTGCGCGGCGAACTGAATGTGGGTTCTCTGGCTGAGAATATTCAATGGAGTTGGCTGCATACAAATAGTTTCCGCCCGCTTGAAAATATCGTCGCCGCGTTTTGTAATCCACAAACGCTGGCGTGCTGGCCGGTTATTCCAGTGCAATTCAGTGGACTTGTTTTGCTTTCCGTTGGAGTTGGCTTGTTGGTGCGGCGCGTGTTGCCAAGCCAGCCAATCGCCACGCCACTCATGCTTATTTGGATTTTTCTGTCGCCCAGCACTATGACTTCCTTGTGGCAAATGGACACTTGCTCGCAAACATGGAGCGCAGCGCTTGGATTGTGGTGCGGCATTCTGTGTTGGGATGTGTTTCTAGCCGCGCGCACTGGCGCGCCAACATATAAAAAAATAATCGCGCTGTTTGCGCTGGCGGCGATTGGCATGAACATCAAGGAAACTTTTTTTGGTTGGAGCGCCTCCATTGGAGGCGCTTTAATGCTTGCGATTCTTTTTGGTTTCAAAAGTAACCCCCGCGCCTGCTCGCGCGCCGCCTTTGCGCTTGTTCCTATTGCGGTTATGCCAATTCTTTACCTAGTGATTCGCTACGCATTTGGAGGTCTTGGCGGCGTGCAATCGCTGGAGGAAAATCCGGAGGCGCGCTACCAGATTGGGTTGGGTGAGAATCTTGTGACCAACATGATGACTTCCGCGTTCGGGTTGTTTGCCAACGGTCCTCTGCACCTATTCAATAATGATGCCGCCATGTTGCCGCTGCGCGCGCTTTCCGTGCTCAGTGCACTTTCCGCCGGCGCAATGATCATTGCGGCAGGCGCGCTGCGCATTTTGCACAAACAAACTCCAAGCAATATTTCACTGCGCTTGGTGTTGATTTCAGCGGCGGTATGCATGTTCAGCATCGTGGTCACTTTACCCATGGGCGCGGTTTCCGACCTCTACGGATTTGGTCCCAACGTTGGATCAGGCCTGTTGGTTGTCGCCGCAACCTTGATGTTGTGGAATTCAATCGATGAGAATGATCGCTTCATCGCGCGATTTATTGCGGGGTGCGCAACACTGATGCTTGCGACCGTTGGTCTGTATGGCGTGGCCAGCCGCACGTATCAATTTTCCATGACCTGGTACTACACGCGCGAACTCAATCGTCTTGTCATGACGCATCAAGCGTCACTGCCACCGCAAAATTCAACTGCGGAAACGGCGTACATTTATTTCCCACCAAATTGCTACACAGGTCACATCTATGGGCAAATTATGATTCGGCCCTTGCAATCACTTAGCATTCAATGGATGCAGTCATGGTTGAATAAGGCTGATCCAAAGCATCCACTGCGTATTGTGTTGCAGCCGCAATCTATGGTGCGACCTGGTCTTGACCTTGTCGTAGATTGCGCGCAGTTTCCAGTGCGGCAAGATTGGTGAGCCCATTCAAGAAACGCTCGTAACAGCGATTTTCTTGGCGGCTTTCTTAGCTTCTTCCACACGCACTTCGCGCCGCGGAACAATGTCTTTCACAATTCCAATTGCTTTCAGCGCGCGCACTTCCCAGTAGGTCACATCAAGTTCCCACCATTTATGTTGCACAGAACAGCATGAAGGATCGTGATGATGATTGTTGTGCCAGCCTTCGCCCGCGGCCACCAGCGCCACCAGCCAATTGTTGCGGCTGTTCTCATCGGTTTCGTGATTCTTATAGCCAAACAAGTGCGTCAAACTATTCACGCTCCATGTGATGTGCCACACCAACATGGTTCGAACAAACACGCCCCACACCACCATGCCCGCGGCGAAATACAGCGCGCTATTCCAATCCAGCCAGATACTGCCAATGGCAAGCGGCGTAATAAAGAACAAAATGCATTGCGCCACATAAAACCAAAGCGGACTGGTCGGATTTTTTTCCAGCCACATATAGAACGGATCTTGCAAGACATCTTTGGCGTAGCGTTCATAATTGCTCCACTGATGCAACTCGCGGTTATGCAGAAAAAGCCAGCCCATGTGACCCCACAAAAATGTGACAAGAGGTGAATGCGGATCCTCATGTTCATCGCTGTGCACGTGGTGCTTGCGATGCGTTGAAACCCAGCGCGCAGGAGAATCTTCTAAGCAGCACAATGCAAGCACAACAAGCGTGTATTCAAACCAGCGTGGCACGGTAAAACTACGGTGCGTAAGCAGTCGGTGGTAGCCCATGGTGATGGCTTGGCCAAAGACATGAATACCAGCCACGCACACGGCAAGCGCGGTCCATGAAAACAGGCTTGGCATGAACGCAAGAAACGCGGCCGCGTGCACCACGATCAGCGGCAAAAAATAGCGCAACATGATCAGTGTAGGGCGTGTGGAATGTGGTCGAAGTAGCGGGGAGTTTGATGTGAGTTGTGTGATGTGTGGTCCGATTGCGTGGGCAACGCATATGTGGAAAAAGTACCTTAAAGAATTATAGCCAATTCATTCGACTGAATAACAGTAATTTCCATACATTTCGTGTTTGGAACCAAATACTTTGGAGTGAATTCCTTGTGGTGTGTGGGTGTGAGCCAGAATGAAATCGGGCGAAATTTGAAAGTTTGTTTAGGAAGGCCTATGAATGGCTATAAAGCGCAATAAAGCTCTATGAATCGCACAGTATTGGCACATGTGATACTTTTCAATGCTTCACCGTGATCGTTTTAAGGGCTTGATTCATAGAATGAACCAGAACACTTCAATCAATCTTGCTTTGGTGGTGACAACGCACAACAGCATTCGGACCATTTCGCGTTGTTTAGAAAGTGTGCGCGGCTTGGTCAATAAGATCTATGTTGTTGATAGCGGTAGTACCGACGGCACCGTTGAGGTCTGCAAGCAACTTGGGGCCGAAGTGGTGCATCAACCTTGGCAGGGATTTGCGAAACAGAAGGAATACGCAATGTCGCTTGCTCACAAAGAAGATTGGGTGTTGTTGCTAGACAGCGACGAAAGTCTAGAGCCAAGTTTGCAGCAGGGGTTGCGCCAGGCCATCAGGAATGCTTCACCAACCACGCGCGCCATTGAGATCAACAGAAAAATGTGGTATGTGGGTGGTTGGATCAACCATGTTGGATTTCCTGATTGGGTTGTGCGGTGCGGGCGCCAAGGTGCGCTGCGAATGGTTCACAAGCCGGTGCATGAACGCGTGGAGGCTGATGGACTGACTGTTCGCGCCGCGGGTATTTGCCGCCATGATTCATGGGATGGAATTTGCGACGCACTGGAGCGGGGAGCAAAATACGCCAGGCTTTCTGCTGAAGTACGCAAGCCCAAAAAATTTCCGCTGCTGTATAGTTTTTGTAGTGTTCTAGCATTGGTTTTTAAATATGGCATTGTGCGGCGCGGATTTCTTGACGGCTGGCGCGGCATAGTTGCGATTATTTCCTATTCAATTGGAAAGTTTGCAAACACCATGGCTGCCTTCGAGCGTGGTCAGCGTGGAAGTTGAAGTGGAAGAAATCACTACAGAACAAAAGACGCAGTGGTTCACGCGCATGTTCTCCAAGGTCGGTCTTGACTTGCGTTTATTTTATATAGCTGTTCCGCGCGCAAAGGGCGATCTGATTGGCGTGCCCGCGCATCTTGTGGCGGCAATGATTGCAATTGTATGCGAGGCAATTTCAACCGCCAGTTCCAGTATTGGCATCGGGATTTTAGTAGTGGCCACCTTATTGCGCGCCCCCGCGTTGGTTCCAACATGGAAACAAATGTTGGGTCAATTTTGGATTCAGGCGCTCCTAGTGTGGATCGCATGGATGGCGCTCTCCTTGTCGTGGTCGCCTGATCCGACAATGGGTAAAAGACGATTGTTTGTACTTGTTTTTTTCGTATGGGTTCCTCTCTTGTGGCCGCTGTATAAAGAATGGCGTTGGTTGTTTGCGGCGTTCTTGTTTTCAGCGTTGGTCTTGCAATGTATTCAAGTGTCAGGCGCGTTTGGAGCAACACATCAGGGGGAAAATCTTATCAAAGGGTTCAGGCACCCCACCGTTGTGGGAATGTGGGACGCAATCGCTCTTAGTTGCTGGCTGTTTCTTGCCGTGGCGGCAAGTTGGCGCGCTATGTTGCTGTGTATTCCACTCGCTGTCTTGTCTGCGATCGGATTTATTTGGGCGGGACAAAGGGCCGCTTTATGGGCAATTTTGGTGGAAATTTTTTTCGCCAATATTGCGTTGGTTTTCGCAGTTCGTGGTTGGTTGCGCCGCGCGGCGTTGCGCTTAGTGTTGGCGCTATTGGTTATTGGTGGCGTGTATTCTTTTATTGGGGATGAACTAACGGCGAAGTTCAAGCAGGTTTATAACGAAACTACAAAAAACTTCATCACGGTAAAGGTAGTGCAGGAATCAGAAATAAATTCCAAGATTACCTATGAGGAACGCTTTGCCATGTGGAAGATGTCGCTTATTGCCTGGCAAAAGCACCCCATTATCGGGGTTGGTTATGGCGGCTACTCCAAGGCCACCGCGCCCATTGACGATGTTGTTATGCAATCATTTGATGTTCATTGTCATGACCACCCCCACAACACCTATGTCATGATCTTGACTGAAAATGGAATGTTTGGTCTAGTTTTGTTCATGATCTGGGCTGGGGCTTTTTTTGTTCGCGCATTTCAACTTGTTCAACTTGATCCAATTCGCATTGGCGCATTTGGTGGTGCCGTGGTGTGGTTTACAGCCGCTATTGCGGACGGTTTTCACACCCGCGAAATGTTCCTTGCGGTGGGGGTGATCATGATCAGTTTGGCGGGGATGCCATTGAAGAATTCTTCAAATCACGAAGAGACAGTACTTTGAGCGATTTTTATACATCGTAAAAGGTATATTATGAAGATGGGTCCTTGAGCAATTTTTTTATGTTCATATTTGAAGGACCTGCATCGAGTAGGGCGGTTGTTCGAGAGCATTCAGAAGTACAACGTCGACCAACTCCCTTTTTATATCGCGGTTCCAAGCGCGCACTTGTCCGAATTCAAACGTGTTCTTACTGATGCAACGATTAATTGGTTGACTCAAGAAGAAGTATTTGAAATGACTCCAAGTAGTCGCATTGCGAAGTATGAAAGTATTCGGGGTGGTGATATGCAGCAAGTCGTTCAATCCGAATCTTGGAGGCTGGGTATCGCAGAAAATTTGCTCGTTATGGATTCAGATTGTAGATTTTTGAGTTCATTTCAAACGAGTGATTTTATTTTAGCGGATGGAACCCCCTATTCAGTCGTGCAAGATGGTGGGATTGGAGGTGAAATTCATCAACTTTCCTCTTCTATGTCTAAACCGAAAATCTGGATTGATTGGCTTGAAACAAGCTGTCGGACAAGGCAGTTCTTTGGCAACTCTAGCGGGATGAGGTATTCCTACTGAGGAGCTCCCTATATTTGGAGTTCTCGGGTTTGGTCAAATTTATCAAAAAATATCCTTGAGCCAACTGATAAAACATTCTTGGATCTGGTGCTCGAGCTTGGTTCTGAGCTCGTCATTTACGGAGAGGCCTTGTTTGCGCTAAAAAGTATGCCATTCAAGCCTCGAAAGCCATATTTCAGGATGTATTGCTACGAGAGAGACCTATGGATTGACCGCGGGAAAGGGATAGATGAATCTATGTTGGCGAAGTCGTACATGGGTGTGACTTATCAATCCAACTGGGAATATTGGACTGATCATTATTTGTATCAAAAGTCCCTACCTTCTCGTGTCGCAAAAACGCTTCGACGTAATATCGATTATGTTCCCTGGCGGCTTCAATCTTGCCGCTCCACTTCAAGTTCTTTCGATCTGCAATGTTCCCGTTTCAAAAATTATTTTACAATCATGAATGACAAACGATGGCTTTTAATTGCTCCGGCATTCAATTGTGACGGGCAAGCGGCAAGCCAGACATTGACTGACAAATTTCCCTATCTTGAAGCCGCCGGCATTGAATTATGTGTGATTGGAGGAATGAGTGGCAGACGCCATGCGCGAATTCCGCATGAGCAAATTTGGTCCTGGAGTCCCTCTGGCCTTCGATATGAATACCGATATGTCATTCGTAATCGGCATGGGCGAGGTTTTCGATATAAATTGCAGACCATCCCAATTTCAATTTTGCTGAGTCCATTTATATTGGTAGAAAGAATAATTACAGGGTTATCAAGTCATTGGTCGTGGGCGCCTGCGGCGGCGTTCAAAGCATGGCGGCTCAGCCGCAAAAAATCGTTCGATGTAATTTATTCCTCTGGGGGGCCAATTTCTGCCCATCTTGCCGGTTGGTTAATCTATCAATGCACTGGGATTCCTTGGATTGCTGAAATCCATGATCCTATTGTGGCCACCGCACGGACACAGCCGACCTCGCCTGGTGGGCGGTGGAGCCGTCAAAAATATTTGGAACACTTATTGGAGAAGCTTGTATGTAGAGATGCGCGTATTGCCTGGTGGTTTACCAAGGCCGCGCTGGATGCCGCCCGTAGTCGCCATCCGCAACTTGGAGAACGTGGTTTTTATGTATTGCCAGGGGTGATGCCTCCTGAAGTGTTGGAGCAACATGTATATGGTGAAGGTCTCAACATAGGTCACTTTGGAAAAATAAGTGGCACGCGATCTCTGTATGAGTTTTTATTGGGCTTGAATGTTTGGCTTGAAAGAAATCCTGAAGCGCGCAAAGTTATTCAGTTGCATATTTATGGAGGGGGGATTGACGATCGGGCGAAGCAAGCCGCAGATCAATTGTGTTTGTGGAGTGTGATCGTGTGCCATGGACGACTAGAGCGAGACCCAGTCACCCGCGAGTCGGGGAGAACGCAAGTCACACGAAAGATGCAGCAGTGCGACGCCCTTCTGTTGCTTCATGGAAATGATCCAGGGTGCGCTGAATATATTCCTTCTAAAATTTACGAGTATTTCTGGGCTCGGCGCCCAATTCTGGCGTTGACCCATATGAATCCACAACTCGATGAATTAGTGGAGAGGTTTGGCGGAATTACCCCCAAAGATAAGACGCCTCAAGGCATCTCCGATTCACTGGATGTGATTTGGAACAAGTGGAAAAGTAAAACACTTGAGCCAAGTGACGCACCTCCAATTGGCGTAGATGTGGCTGTGTCAACAATTTTGCAACATATCTTCAGTCCTGACGTGGCTCACCGCGCGAACTTGTGAACAGATCTTTGAGGGCTTGTATGCGTTTCAAGATGCTGCACGCAAGTGTTGTCACGCGAAAGCCGCGCCGTACAAAGCGATCGTACAGAACCCAAGACACCAAAGGCTTCATATGCCGATGCCAGGAATCTGACGGAACGATCTTGTCGAAATCCGCAAGGTAATTAGCAATTGTGGCGCGCATATCTGGAACAGATTTTTCTTGCCCGGATATTCGCTGCATGACAGTCTGTGTGCGCGTTGATTCATCAAAGTCCCGCAAACGATAGAGATGACCTGGAATGGATCTGAATGGCGCCAGGTACAGCGAGTTTGAAAGCATGATGTGATCGCATGCGAAACAATTGTGCATTGGAAGTTGGCAAAGAAATTTTCTTCGAAAGACGCCGTGCATTGGACCCAGATCAACGGTCAAGCCAGCGGACCAGAGGTATCGCAAGAGGGCGCCCGTTCGCGGCGTATGAATTCCTGTGTTACAACCCTTGCGAAGAACTTCATTCGACTGATTAATAAATTCCCAATAGGTAAATGAACCGCCAATATCAGGATCTGCATTCAGCGCCGCTAAATGGTTGCGCAAGTAATCGGGGTGCAATATGTCGTGTCCGCCGACCCAAGCAAAGTACGGACTCGCGGTGGACTCCTGTAAAAGATTAAAATTATTGGATGCACCAATATTTTTAGGCTGTCTGACATAGGTGAAGCGAGGATCTTGTGAAGCAATCAGTTCGCAGATCGCCTGAGTGCCATCTGTGGAAGCATTGTCAGAGATCAAGACAGCGAAATCTGTGTGTGTCTGGGCTTGTATAGATTCAAGTGTTTGTCGAATAAATTTTGCCTCGTTGTAAGCCGGCACTCCAAGGGTGATCGTGCTATGGGAAAGCAGTTGAGTGGAACATGACGCCTGCTGAGTTGTTTCAGGCATCAGGTAATCCGCTTCAAATATCCATCTGGGGCGACGGTGATGAGCAATTTGTCTTGAATACTTTTGTCAATGTGGAATTCAGGGTGCGTCTTTAGGTATTCCCACACTGCGGTTTTTGGATTGTTGCCAGGACCCCAAGGACGGTCGGGAAATATTTCTTTAGGCAGGTCTTCAACCACTGTATCAAATACAACGCAGTAACTGCCAACGCTTGTCAGTGGCGCGTATGCGTTGAGTTCCGCAAGCACATGGTCGTGGGTGTGGTTGCTGTCAAGGCAAACAAACACGCGCTTGTACTTGGCGGCGACGGCGTGCACTTGCGCGATGATGTCGGAGGCGATACTGGAGCCTTGAATCATCTGGATTCGTGAGGCCATGGGGTGGGCTTCGATTGCAGCACGGTTGTGGGCGCGGATGTCAATATCAATGCCAAGCACCTTGCGGTTGGAAACTTTGGGATTGATTGATTTACCAGACTCGATCGCATCGCACATGTCTAGTAGCGCCAACATGGAGGCGCTGAAAATAAGCGAGCCGCCATGCGCGATACCCGTTTCGATGATCAAGTCCGGTTTGATTTCCAAAATTAACTCCTGCATGGCGACCATATCTTGTGGGTATTGGATGATGGGGCGGCCTTGCCACGAAAAGTTGTAGGAATATTGGGCGGCGATGGAAGTTTGTGTAAATACGTTGGCGGATTGGCGCAATGAATCATTTGTTGAAACTGCTTTGATTCGATTCAGCACTTCGGATTCAAATTGACTCATTGGTCGATCCCGACATAATTAAATTTGTTGTTGGACATATGCTTAATTTCTTTCATGTAGTTGGAATTCATAATGTAAAGAGTTGAGCCTACAGGGAGCAGAGCCAATGCCTGCGATGGCGAAAGAACCTGTAAGCCTGTAGCGGCCAAATATTTGCCTTGCTTTGCAGGATTTATGTCGATGACCATATCGATGGGTTGACCATTGCGGCCTTTTAAGAGAGCAAAAATGACGCCCTTAGAAGCTCCGCCCCAAATAGCGCAAGGGTTTTTTGCAGATGAGTTCTGAAAGAGAATCTCAGTGAAATTTGTCGGGAAGTGAACCCGATCTTTCATATCAATTTTCGGAATACGGATTGTCGAGAGGTCGGCAACTATATAGAGGTACTGCCCGCCAAAGATCGTTCCACTTTCAATGACCTTACCAAACATGCGATGAAAGTCAGAGATCCGAAAGTAGTTCACATGCTCGTAAAAGATGTCAAACCACGCGCGATGTTCGCAAATCCAATCAAAGACAGGCACTTCTATATAAATCTTTCCGCCACCACCATTGGCCTCTTTCAGTTGATGCAGAAATTGGACTGGATTTTGAATGTGCTCCATCACATGGCGTAGCACCAGCCCTTTGCCCTGAATACCCACGCCCGCCTTAAAGTAATGCTTCCTCACACGAGGATTTGTTCCCTCATAGGTTGGATCAAATCCTGAGATATCAAAGCCCTTCGCTTGAAGCAGTTCAAGAAAAAATCCCTTGCCGCAACCAACTTCGACAATGGACTTGCGACCCATTCCGCGATCAATGATGTTTGCGACCGTTTCGAGATGTTCTTGGAAAAACTGGCTGACTGCTTGCTCATTTTGATAGTGCGCGTCGTAGACCATCAATTCGGGCTGGAACGCTGCGTTGTATACAAGACCGCTGTCAAGATCTTCTACCAAACGCATGTCGCCTTTGGGGCATAGCTTCGCCTGTTCAGCACTTTCATACATACGATTCTGAAAAATTGGCAATTGCCGCTGTTCATAAAGAAGTTGAATAGGGGGTTCGGTGCTCATGCTGTTCTTAAATTATAATCCCAACTACGCGGGGTGGATCAACAAGGTTGTCTGGTCGCGCGCCAAACTTTAATAAATCGCGGCGACCATATTCGTCGGCAATCTGTTCAGCCAATTTGCGTACAGTGATTGGAATGCCAGAGCAAATGTTGATCGCCCCCGTACGGTTGCCCATGGCGGCATCAACAATCATCTCCGCCGCAACCCGCACGTCTAAGAAATCACGGACTTGATTGCCGCTTGTGAGTTCGGCGATTTCTCCCGCGGAAAGTTTGGAGCGAATGTAAGGCACCAATCGCCGCGAATCTTCGCCTTCGCCATGCAGGTAGAACAATCGACACCAAGCAAACTCAATTTTGTGCAACGAAAATATCGTCGAAAGCGCTTGGAATGCCCTCACTTTCGCATCGGCATAAGGGGTCGTTGGTCGCAGTGAAGTTTCAATGGATAAATCCCCCAGTGTTAAGTCGTACTCAAAGCAAGTGCCGATGCCTACAACTCTCCCAACGCAAGCGTCGACTGCGCCTTGGGCCATCTCAAGCGTCCCCGCAAGACAATCCAAATTTTTTTCGGACTGTAGATACTGTCCGCTCTCCGCATACCAAGCGCAATGGATAACTGTCTCTATGCCTGAGCATGCTTGCTTCCACCAATCAGAAGTTTCAGCGAACAGGTCATTGGTGGTGATGATTTGTTCAATATATTTGGTAGGAGAAACGAGCGACTCTTTTCCTTGGCGCACAATCACGCGAGTTTTTACTCGGCGTTCGCATAATCCCCGCAAAACTTGACGACCAACAAATCCAGTTGCGCCGGTCAGAAGAACAGTGCCGCTCACGCAATCTCCAACTTCGGGACTGCCGTCACAAATTGAGTTCCAAGTGTCGCAAGCAAGGCATTTTGTCGCATCACCTCGGCAGCGATGTTCCAAGGAAGAATAACCAAATAGTCTGGGCGTTGAGATTGAAGCGTGCCAGGCGATACGATTGGAATACGGCTGCCGGGCATGAATTTACCTTGCTTTGCTGGGTTTTTATCCGCAACATATTGGATTAGATTCGCGCCAAGCGCCGCGAAGTTGATCAGTGTATTGCCCTTTGCAGCCGCGCCATAAGCGGCGACGGTTTTGCCTTGGCGGTTTGCGTCCGCAAGAAAATTCAAAAAGTCGTCTTTCACTTTTTCGGCGCGTGCTTGGAATGCTAAATAATATTCATCGGTTCGAACGCCTGCCGCATCTTCTGCGCGCAGGATTTTTTCCACCCGATGGTCCACAACCTGCTTGCCGGTGTCGGCGCGCTGTGCGAACACACGAAGGCTGCCGCCATGCGTTGGATGTTCTTCCACATCAAACACCGTCAATCCGTTGGCGGCAAAGATGCGCTGAACAGCGGTCAAAGACAAGTATGAAAAATGCTCGTGATAAATAGTGTCGAACTGATTTTCAGCCATCAACCGCATGAGGTGGGGGAATTCAAATGTCGCCACGCCGGTGGGCTTCAGCAACGCAGTGAAGCCCGCTACAAAGTCGTTGATGTCT
>SXGQ01020193.1_pt1 | contig 28329 bp, 19 predicted proteins | sample 3178371 | NCBI WGS metagenome assembly SXGQ01 (sample SAMN11356859, study PRJNA531348) | freshwater metagenome | isolation source: freshwater sample F1-20 | place: China: Fuxian Lake, Yuxi | collected 2017-12-25 | reverse complement strand
GCCCATCGCCACTTACTGCCGAGCTTGATCCGCTGGCTTGGAACTCCGGTTCTCGAGCCGTGCGCGTGGCCAGTCAGTTCAGAAGCTCAAGACCTTCACGCCCCCGGAGTGACTGAACTCCGTGCGGCCGGTCGTCCACTCCGTGCAGAGTCAGGGGTACGGCAGAGCGATTGGTCCAAACACAACACGAACATTGCGGTGTGGGCATAGCGAATCCCCCAGAACAAGATTGGAAAATCCCCGCCAAGCCTTAACCTGTTCTGAACGAAGTCCCGCCCACGTCGCCGGGACCTCGTGGGGTGTCTCGTACGCAGTTCACGTCTGAGGAGGCGAAACATGTTCAGACTCGTTGCCGCGGCTTCGGCCGCCGTGTTGTGTCTGTCCGCGAGTGCCAGCGGGCAGTACCTGATGATGCCCGACTCGACGAACAATCGGATGGTGTTGTTCGATCCGTTCGATGGCTCGGTCGTCAACTCGAACTACTTCCCTCTCGCCGGCGGCACGCCGATCCACGCCATACAGGTTGGGAACGAGATCTGGCTCTCGGAGCAGATCGGCGACCGTGTGTCCCGTTGGGACCTCGTCGGCAACCCGCTCGGCTCGATCAGCGGCGGCCTGGACAACGTCCGTGGCATGGGGCTGGTTCAAAACAAGGTGTACGTGACCAATGCCGGGACCAACAACGGCGCGCCCGGCAACGCCGTGGTCATCTACGACACCCTCGGCAACCTCTCCGATACGTTCAGCACCGTCGGGCTGGCCCCCAGCCCCTTTGGCATCCTTGAGCATCAGGGCGGGATTCTCGTCTCGTCGAGCAGCGCCAACGACGACATCCATCGCTTCGGGCTCGACGGCACCCCGTTGGGCACCTTCCACAACTCCACTTCGCTGAACTTCGCCGAGCAGATGGTCTACGCGGCCAACGGCGACGTGCTCGTGGCCGGGTTTTCGACCAACAACATCGCTCGCTTGAACGCGAACGACGGTTCGCTCATCACCTCGTTCAACGCTGCGGGCGCCCGCGGCGTGTGGCAGCTGGGCAACGGCAACATCATGTGGACCAGCGGCGCCGGTGCGAGCATCTTTGATGTGAACTCCGGAACCAACTCGCTCGTGTACTCGGGCGGCGGGCGCTACATCGACTTTGTTGAGATCCCGACCCCCGGCGTGACGTCGATCATGGGACTCGCCGGCTTCGTGGCGGTCAGGCGTCGTCGCTGATCACCGTTGGGTCGAGTGTGTACGATCCTTTGCAGCCCCCGGCCCCGCGGCCGGGGGCTGTCGCTTATGGGGAAGGGTCTGTCGCCACGCCCAGGTCTTCGGTCGCGTTGACGCTGTGCGGCCCGCCGATATGCTTGTCCGCGCGAGCGGACATCTGCGCTGGCACCAAGGACCCTGCACCATGCGCTCAACCCGGCGTCGTCTCATGACCGGCGCCCTCTACCTCGCCATCCTGATCGCGGTCGCGATGGGCGGCGTGTTCTTTGGACGCAACTTCACCGGCCTGGGCCCCATGCCCGAACGGGCCTCGTTTGCCCGGCGACTGCCGGCCATCCCGGGGACCGATCGACACTTTGAGTTCTTCTTCGCCACCAACCGCGACACGGACCCGGGCAACGACGCGTTTGCGGGGCACGGGCGCGCCATCGGGCAGGGCATCACCACAGGCACCTTCACCGTGCGCATCTCGCCCAGCACCCCCATCAGCCCCGACGCGTGGCACTCGATCAAGCACATGGAGCTGATCGGGCACACCGTGTCGGAGGAGGACGCGTGCTTTGCGCGGCTGACCGAGGCGGTCCGGGCCTCGCCGCACAACTCGCTGCTGATCATCGTCTGGGGCTGGAGGGACCGCTTCCAGTCCGCGGCCCTCAAGACCGCCTACACGTCGTACGTGCTCGACATCAACACGCCGGTGCTGATGTTCGACTGGCCGGGCAATCAGGGCGACCTGCCGCTGGGCTACGCCCGGTCGCGCCAGATGGCTTACCGCTCCGGGCCGGACTTGGGGCGGGTGCTCGCGCGCGTGGTGCGTGAAACGGGTGCGGAGAGAGTCTGGCTCATGAGCAGCAGCCTGGGGTGCCAGACCGTCTCTGATGCGTTCTCGTGGATGATGACCCAGCCGGACATCGCCGAGGGCGGGCCGAAGATCGAACACGTGGTGATGTCGGCGCCCGACGTCAGCTACCGCGAGTTCAACGACGCGTTCTCCGCGAAGATGAAGGCCCTGTCGCACAACGTCTCGGTCTTTGTGACGTCCAACGACCAGGCCCTGCTGCTGAGCAACTGGTTCAACCGGCGCGCCAGCCTCGGGCGTGCCCCAGTCGCCCGCGTGGTCGACGGCGATGCCAAGGGGGTGTACGAGTCGCAGTTCGACGCCGCGGCGGACCTCCTGGCGCTCGAGAGCGCCGGCGCCGACTACTTCAAAGTTGTGGACGCCACGCCGATCAACCGCACCCGCAACCTGCACCACTTCTTCACCGATTCGCCCGAGTTCTTCGACGATCTCTACCTGCGCCTGCTCCGGCCTGAGGACCACGACGGGCGCAACCTGAACAACATCCGTCGCGGCGACCGCTCGTCGTTCTGGATCCTCTGGGATCAGTAGCCCGCGGCGGCGAGCTCAATGCCGCACGAGTTGCCCCACTGCGCCAGCAGGATGCTCAGGTCGGCACCGTTGACCACGCCGTCACCGTTGTAGTCGGCGCCCAGCCCCGGCGGGAAAACCAGCAGGCCGAACTGCGAGAGCAGGACCGACAGGTCCGCGCCGTTGACGAGGTTGTCGCCGTTGGCGTCGCCGGGGCAGAGGCCGGGCACGTACTCGTACGCCCCGATGTCCACGTGCGGCGCCGGGCCGACGCCGGTGTTGGGGGTCAGCGGGTCGTCGACGAAGCGGGGGTTGCCCTTGAGGTCCTGCGGCAACGGCTCGGCGGTGTTGCCGTCGCCGTCGATGTCCGCGGTGTCGGGCGGGACGGCCGTCCGGTCGCCGGCGTCGATGCACGGGGAGCCGGCGCCGATCGAGAGGTCGTCGTCGGCGGTGCCCGGTACGCCGTCGAGTCCGGCTGCGTCCACAAACTCCGGGTCGGCCGAGAAGTTGCCGACGCCGCCGAGCGACCCGGTCCAGTTCTGGATGCAGCAGTGGCCGATGGTCAGGCCGCCCGAGACTCGGGTGACCTGCGCGTTCTGGCCCTTGCCGCCCGAGTCGTTGTTGTCCCACAGCACGCTGTTGCGGAGCACCGGCGACGCCGCCGCGACGTACAGCCCGCCACCGTTGGTCAGCGCGGTGTTGTTCCACAGCGAGCAGTTCACGATCGAGCTCGACTGCGTCGAGGTGAACACGCCGCCGCCGTTGAAGCTGGCAAAGTTGCGCGTGAAGACCGAGTTGGCGATCGACGCCCCGGCGACCGTGTGAACCGCTCCGCCGTTCTGCGCTGAGTTGGACCCAAATCGGCAGTTGACAATGGTCGTCCCGGGCGCCAGGGAGCCGATCGCACCGCCCTCGACGGCGTTGTTGCCGATGAAGCTCGAAGCGACGATCGTGCACGCCCCCACGGGCACGTACACCGCGCCGCCCTTATTGGCGAAGTTGCCGCGCATGGTGCACCGATCGATCCGCGTAGCCTGGCAGCACGTCAGCAGCGCCCCGCCGAACACCGCGTTGTTGCCGTCAAAGATGCAGTCCGTGAACGTGCCCCCGCCGCGAACCACCGCGCCGCCGCCGTCCTGCAGCGCGGTGTTCATCCTGAACGTGCTCCGCACAAAGACGCCCGGGGCGTTGCGCACGAACACCCCACCGCCGAACTTCGCGATGTTCCCCGACACGGTGCACGAGTCCAGCAGAACGCGAGCGCCGTCGGAGTACAGCCCGCCCCCCGAGTCGTCGGGCGAGGCCGCCCCGTCGGCGTTGCCACCCGAGATCACCAGCCCGTGGAGCTGGGTCTGCTCCGGACCCGGCTGGAGCACGACCACGCGGTAGCAGTTGTCCGAGATGTCGCCGGGGATCCCCAGGTCGCCGCTGAGCACCACCGGGTTGGCCACCGGGTCTCGCTGCGTCAGCAGGGACTCGCCCCCGGCAAACCCGCCGTACAGCCGTGTGCCCGAGGGCACGAGGAACCGCGACGTACGCAGGCCGCTTCCCGAGTCGGGCCGGTACTCGCCGGTGGCGATCCAGATATCCGTCTGAGCGTTGGCCACCGCGAGGGCCTGCTGCACATGGGGGAAGGCGCTCGCCCACGTCTGGCCATTGCCTCCGCCCGACTGGGCATGGACGTACAGGGTTGTCCGGGGCTGCGCCGCCGCGGCGTGCGTCACGGCCAGCGCTGCCGCCGCGCTCAAGAGAAGCGTTTTCATCATCATCGCGGAGGGCCCCAGAGGTGACCGAGGAGTGGGCTCGCGCTGTCGCATGGCCGCCCGTTCAACGTATACCACGCGTGCCCATGATGCCGACTCGATTCCTTCGACACGTCGCGTTGTTCCACCCGTTCACGTGGGTATCGTTCCGAGCCTCGTTCCCTGAGTTCCATCCGCCGCCGGGCTCCTGTCACCCGGCCATCACGGAGCCTGACCGATGATGCAGAGTCTTGCCAGTTGGAAGGTTGCAACGGTTGTGTGCCTTCTGGCCCTCGGCGCCGCGTGCGCCACCACCACCGTTGATCCGCGGCCGGCACCCGGTCCGGGTGGAACTGTCGGAGATGGTCGCACCGCAACCCCGGCATCGACCGACGGCGTCCTCACAACCCGTCCGTCACCCCCTCCTTCGGGACAGGCATCGGTCGCGCGGGACCCCGGCGCCGAGCCCGCTCCTACTCCGCCACCGCCCCCGCCCCAGGCCCCAACCCTCATCACGCCGACGCGAGCGGCACTTCCCACCGACCGCGCGCCCACGTTCGCCGAGATCACCGCCGCGCTGCCGCTCCAGGTTCACCCTTCTCAGCACCGCATCAGCGGCCCGAGTTTCTTCGTCGAGATTAGCGGCAACCGGTTCATGAGCGCGACCAATCCCCAGGGCTGGGCCTGGCCCTACAGCACCGATCTGCCCGCGCGCGGCTGGTCGGTCGTCCTCGGTCACATCATGCAGGCCAAGCAGGCGGGCTACACCTCGGTCTGGCTCTGGGAGCCCAGCGGCCAGTACGAGGGCATCGGCGGCTGCATGGCGTGGTTCAGCCGTAAGACCATGGAAGACGGCTGGACGCCGCGGATGAAGGAAACATTCCCGGCGTTCGTCCGCGCTGTCCGCGACCGCCTGAACATGGAACTCATCATCTATTCCGGGTGCGCCCAGCGGATCAACATCGGCAGCACCCTCCGCCCCGAGCAGCGCGACGTGACCGAGGCGGAGATCCCCGCGTACGTCGAGTCCCTGGCGTTCGCCGCCGAGATGGGCGCCACCGGTGTCGGGCTCGACGGCTTTGCGCTGCTCCAAGAGAACCATCCCGAGACCGCCGTCAAGGTCACCTGGGCCATCCGCAACGATCCCCGCACCAAGGACCTGATCCTCGCCGTCGAAGGTTGGCCCGTGCCGAATCCATCCATGCCGTACATCCAGCAGCACATGATCTCCCTTGACATGCTCCGCGACGGCCATTCCGTGAACGACGAGCTCTTCGCCAAGTTCTTCCGGCGCGTGAACAACCAACGCGAGCGCGACGCCGTCCCGGGGCGCGTCGGGGTCTGGCTGCTCCACGGCTCGAACTGGACCGACGCGCAGGTCGCCAAGGCCTATAACCTCATACGCCAGCACGGCATGCTCCCCATGGACTGGCGCCAGGATGCGCCCCGGCGCCACTGGCTGGGGCGGTAGGGGGGCTGTGCGCGGGGCGTCCGGTCCGCTCGCCCGTTGCGGCCCCGGCCCACCCCGCCCCCGAGACTCCTCGCCCGCCCCTCGCTATACTTCACGGACAAGTCCGGGCGCGTAGCTCAGTTGGCTAGAGCGCAGCTTTCACACAGCTGAGGTCACAGGTTCGAGCCCTGTTGCGCCCATTGGCCGCCGATCACCTCGGCGGCCGTTTTGTTTCTCCCGCACAAACACTCGATCCGAGCGCGAGAGTCTGGCACCCAACTGGGGTGAACAAGCTGTCGGTTGTGCTCGTGTTTGAAGCGCGTCGGGGCCGCGAATCCCCACATCCGGGGTGCGTTGGTGGTGTGTGGCAACTCGTGAAATGACAGGCCCTTCCGTGTGCACGGGCATTCCGGCGGGGTCGGATCGGCCCCCTCCACAAGTATGTGAATGCTTTGCAAAGGTGGGTGTCGGTCGCTTCACACTCGTGGACCCCGACGCTACCCTATGGCCCACGTCGAGGTTCCTTCGGTCCCTATCCCGAGTGCATCATGGCCAAAGCCGGTCGCGTGTCGCCCGTCCAAGTCGGTGTCCTCATCGTCGGGCTGATCGCCATGGGGTATCTCGTGTACTCGTTGATGCGGCCGACGGGGGTCACCGTTGACACCGAGATCGTCCTTGCGGATGTAACCACGGGTCAGTTGTTCAGCTTGGACACCGCCAAGGGCTCCGCGTTCATTCCCGAGGTCAACCCCGACACCGGCAAGGAAACGCTCTTCCCTGTCATCAAGGACGAGCAGGGCAACTGGGTCATCACGCCCAACCACCGTGGCTCGGTCCGCTCGATCTCCGAAAAGCCCGTCGCGATCTCCGACCTCCGCAGCGGGCGTGTCAATGTCGCCAGCCAGGACATCAAACCGATCACCCGGAAGTGATCGGCCGGCCAAGAGGCAGAACCACCATGCAGATCAGGGCCACGACCATGCCGAACACCGCACGACCCGCTTCTCGCCGCACGAATCGCGGCGGTTTCACGCTCATCGAGCTCCTCGTGGTGGTCGCCATCATCTCGATCCTGATGAGCGTGCTGCTCCCATCGCTGAACACAGCCCGTGACGCGGCCCGTTCGCTCCAGTGCCTTTCGCTGACCCGCCAGATGGTGATCGCCCAGGTGTCATACGCCGCCGAGAATCAGAACTACCTGCCGGGCTTCTGGACCAGCGGCCAGCGGATCGTGTCAACCAACGGCGCTGCCGCCGTGGGCACCAAGACATCCACGACTCCCACAACGTCGTGGGACTGGATCAGCCCGTGCCTCGGTGATTCGCTCGAGCTTTCTCCCAACCGAGCCGAGCGGACGTGGCAGATCTTCGATCGCCTGCGGTGCCCCTCGGCCCGCGAGTTCAATACCGAGATCTTCGGCACGGCCGGCGATCGGGCCGACTTCATTGAGGTCGAGCAGCGTCGGGGGCGGTTCTGGCAGGTGAGCTACCTCGCCCCGGCCAGCTTCCACATGCTCAGAATCCCGGCAGCAGGCGGCTCGCCTGGAAATGGATACAGCCACAACACTCCGTTCACGCTCCCGGCGAGCTATGTCCCGAGGCTTGATCGCGTCGGAGCGTCGTCCAAGAAGGTCGCTGTCGCGGACGGCACGCGCTTCTTCGAGTATCGCTCCAGCGGACGCGGCGGCATCGGCGGGGTTCTGGACTTCGACGTTTCGCCGACCACCAGCTTCTACAGTTCGTTTACATCCTCGGGGCCCATCTTCCATGCTGCAAACGAGTACGGGCGCGGCCGAAGCGGCACCCAAGGCAGCGATCTGCACCTCCGCTTGTCGATGCGTCACCGCGGACTGTCCATCAATGCCGGCTTCTTCGACGGCCACTCTGAGACCTTGAAGTCCGAACGGACGTGGGGCGACCCGAGCCTGTGGTACCCCAGCGGCAGCACCTACTCCGGCTCAGAAGCGACGCCCGAGGTGCAAGCGGCCTACGAGGTGGGCCAGGCCGTCAACTGATTCACCAACGATTGACGCTCGCCCAGCCGAGCGTTCACGATCGGATCGGATAGTGGTGCCGCCACTCGCGGCATCGTGAGAGCGAGAGAGGGTGTGCCGCCGCGGAGCGAGAGAACCGCGGGCGGCCCCGACAATCCGGGTCCAGAGATGTATCCGTCCGGGCGGGGGCCCGCGGCGGCAGCGGTCAAGGTTCGAAAACGTCAGGCGGACCCCACGGGTCCAACCATGGAGCTAGTTCAATGAAGAGAGAGAGAATCCTTACGGCGGCCGCGGCGCTCTTTGGCGTCGCAGGTCTGTGCACGGGCGTGCACGCTCAGGACAGCATCGGCACGGGCTTCGGCACCTTCGGCGCCGTCCTGGGCGATGCCCTCCAGACCCACGACGTCGCCACGCAGAAGACGGCCTATGTCGTGAACCTGTCTCCCATCACCAGCTCGTGGGGCAACGTCTTCGGCGTGGCCCCGATCGTCAAGTCCAGCCAGCTCTCCGGCGGCGCGCCTGACACGTTCTTCAGCGGCGCCATCAGCGGCAACGGCATGAGCTCGACGATGCTCACCGGCGTCGCCCCCATCTCAAGCAGCTACGCCACCTGGCAGGGTGTGGGCCCGGGCGTCAACCCCGCCCGCAACTCCGCCCCGCAGACCGTGCAGGCCCCCGGCAGCGGCCTGAACCAGCTCGCCGCGATCTTCAGCGAGTTCGGCGGAACGCAGAACAGCAACATCATCGGCGCCTTGATCAACTGGTCGCCCAATGACTCCAACCGCCTGTTCGTCACCCGCGTGGTCGGCGCTCAGGCCAACGATGCCGCCAACGATCTGGCCTTCTCGACGTTCGGCGTGGGTTCGATCGACGCCAACGGCAACGCCTACTTCCGTGCCGATGACAACGGCACCACCGGCGCCGCCGATCGCCGCATCGGCGAGTTCTGGATCTACCGCATCAGCCTCGCCACACGCATCGCGACGCTGAACGTCATCGACATCACCACCGTCCCCCTCTACCGCATCTGGGCCGACCAGCCCGGCAACACGCCCTTCCCGACCTCGCCCAACCTGGGCAACGCCAACCCCGCCGATGACTACGACGGCGACCCCCAGAACCACCACGACGAGGGTGCGACCACCGCCGTGGTGCAGGCCCCCAACCGCGTCGGGCAGGTCCGCCCCAGCGGCAACACGAACCACGCCCCCGCGAGCAACATCCCCGCGCACCTCGCTGGTCGCCCGGTCTACATCGGCCCGAACTTCTCGGATGAGTACGTCTACGAGAACGTCCCCGGAGCCCCTCCGGCCACCACATCCGCGCACCGCGTCCCGTGGCCGAGCCACCGCGGCGCTGTGGCCTTCACGCCCAAGACATTCTTCTCGGGCACCGTCGGCACCGCCGCGGTCCTTGCCCGCCAGACCACCGGCGGCGCTGGTGATGTGACCGCCCGGAGCATCGTGTACTGGGGCCTCAACGCCAGCGGCGCGATCGCCGGCGGCCAGGGCTCCGTCAACCTCCCGGCCTCCATTTCGGACAACCTGGATGTCGATCCCGTGATCGGCGGCCAGTTCCAGCTCAACCGCGCCGTCGGTCCCGGCGATGACTACGACGGCGTCGACAACGGCATCCTCTTCCCCAGCTTCTACTTCGATCACTACCACGGCGCCACCGGCTTCCGCGGCCCGGTGTCGCAGATGGCCATCGGCACCGACCGCGACGGCAACGCCCTCGCCGCCGGAACCGTCTATTACGGTGCCACGGTCCAGAACACCAACCCCGGCAACGCGATCGCCGTGGCACGCTTTGACCCCAACAACCCCAGCGCCGCTCAGTGGACCCTCGCCGCCTGGAACAACTACCAGGGCATCAACGGCAAGCCCATCTACGACGGCGCCGGCGCGCAGATCGGCGAGCTCGCCTCGTTCGAAGACGGCCAGGCCAACAACCTCCGCAACCTCTCGCGCAACGCCAACAGCACCGGCCCGTCAATGTCCTCGCCGGCCTTTGACTCCGCTGGCAACATCTACTTCACCTCGGTGGTCCAGATCCAGCGCGGCGCGAACCTGGACAACGACCTGAGCCCGCCGGACGCGATCGTCGGCGGCCTGCCCAACGCCGAGCGCGACCTCTGGGAGGTCGGGCTCGTCAAGGGTGTCTACGACGCCACCACCTTCAGCTACAAGCTCGAGCTGCTGCTCCGCTCCGGCCAGGTCGTCACCGGCGCGGACACGGGCGTGCAGTACATGATTGACCAGATCCGCATCGTCGCCGCTTCGTCCGTTGACAGCTCGGTCTTCTCCTCGGGCAACGTCACCGCCTACCCCTACAACAACGTCGCCCTGGCCTCCAACATCGCCAACAGCGATCCCCGCCACCTCGGCGGCCTGGTCGTCTCCGTCGACCTCGTCTACGACAACGACGGCCTGGACACTACCACCGAGCTCGACGACCGAAACCTGAACGGTTTCCCCGATGACTACCCGCTGGAAGTCGGCGGCGCCGGGCCCTTCGAGGACGGCAGCACCGCTCAGGGCGGCACCAACCAGCTCTTCCTGGGCTCCACCGACCAGTCCTACAACGTCCTGCTCTTCGTCGCCCCCTTCCAGTCCGCGCCCCCGTGCAACTGCGTCCGCGGCCAGGGCGACGCCAACGGCGATTGCCAGGTCAACGGCGCCGACCTCTCGGTGCTGCTGAGCCAGTTCGGCACCGCCGTCCCACCGAACACCGGCGCTGACTTCAACAACAGCGGCAACGTCGACGGCGCCGACCTTTCGGTGCTGCTGAGCAACTTCGGCTGCCAGTAATCCAGCCCCGGCGGCCCGGGCGCCAGCCCGGACGCCCGGCGCACATCAGCCAACCACGGTGGGAGGGGAAACCCTCCCACCGACTTTTTAAGGGTGAACGCACCGGGCCGGCCACACGCCGGCCCTGTGCATGAGATGCTTCCCCACCGTCGCCACGGGCGCGACGCCAAGGGTGAGCCGACCGAACGAGGGTGCAGACCATGCGGATGCGAGCGATCGTATTGATGGGCGCCGTGCTGGCGCTCGCGGGCATTGCCCATGCGCAGTGGAACCCGCCGCAGGGCCAGTGGGGCAAGACCGAGCCCACCGACGTCCGCGTGATGACATGGAACGTTCGCGACACGATCTGCTCGAGCAACGACAAGATCGGCGGCACCAGCGACTGGGGCTCGGTCGCCCGCATCATCGCGCTCCTCAAGCCCGACATCCTGATCATCCAGGAGGCCGGCGACAACAGCGGCAACGGCACCGGCTCGGGCGTCGACAGCCCCGCCGTCCTGGCCAACGTCTTCCGGCTGCTGATCGAAGGGGGCAACGACCCCTACAACGGCAATGTGCCCATCACCGGGTACGTCCAGGCCTGGGCGCCCGGCTACTACCTGCCCTACGTCTACGTCAACACCCTCAACGACGGCTTCAACCGCAACATGATCTGCTCACGCTGGCCCTTTGCCGACCTCAACGGCGACAGCCAGTCCGTCATCGGCGACATCTCGTTCGTCCAGGCCAACGCCGGCGGCTACGCCCAGGGCGGCAACGGCGGCATCCGCGGCTTCGCCTTCGCGGAGATCGATCTCCCCGATGAGACCTACCTCGGCGACATGGTGATGGGCTGCGTCCACATGCGTTCGGGAGGCGCGGCCTCCGACCTCGCCGAGCGTCTTCGTGCGTCGACCAACGTCGCGTACTACATCGATCACATCTTCAACGGCGGTGGCCAGGGCATTCCTGATCCCTTCAACCAGATCTCCGACAGCCCGCAGGTCCAGACCGTCCTGGGACCCGAGACAGCCGTCATCTGGGGCGGCGACCTCAACGAAGACGAACTGACCAACGGGCGCAAGGGACCGGCCGAATGGCTCACCCAGGCCCAGCTCGCCGGCGGCACCGACGGCACCGACCGTGACCGCTCCGACAGCACCTACGACTCCGCCACCGACCCGTTCACCGGCGTCCGCACCACCCAGGGCACCAGCAGCAAGCTTGATTATCTGTGCTGGCAGGACAGCATCGCCACCGCGCGCCGGCAGTTCGTCTTCTACAGCGTCAGCATTCCTATCAGTCCGCCGTCCGTGATCCCGCCCGAGTTCAGCGGCCTCACGCGCCCGCGCGACCTCAGCCCCGCCGCGAGCGATCACCGCCCGGTGATCATCGATTTCATCCTGCCGCTCGTTCCGCCGTGCGCCTGCGATCGTTCGGTGGGCGACACCAACGACGACTGTCAGGTCAACGGCGCCGATCTCTCGGTGCTGCTCGGGCAGTTCGGCCAGGTTGTTCTGCCCGGCACCGGCGCCGATCTCAACAGCGACGGCGCTGTCAACGGCGCCGATCTCTCCGTGCTGCTGAGCAACTTCGGTTGCCAGTGATCGCGACGGTCGAGCGTGAGCGCAGGTTCCCGACTTCAACGCAGAACGACCGATAACACTCGGCGCCTGTGCACGTCAAGATGGGAAGTCTGCGAAGTGCGGGCAAGCGGCGCAAGCCTGAGCATCATGCGAATGTGACGAACTCCTACCTCCGGCGTGCAATCGTCATCGAAACGTCTGGTCCGATATAGACGTATCTGCGAGCGCGTGGTAACCGTTGTAGAGCGCGTCCGAGGCTCGGACGGACGGCGTTCGCGACGTGAACGCCGCAGTGACCTCTGAGCCCGGACCCCGGCCACGCTGCCGCGGCCAAGCGCGACGGTCTGTTGCTCCGGGGGAGGAGAGATCTCGATGAGTGCGAGGAACTTGTGTCGATGGGCCGCGGGCCTGAGCGCGATCGCGGCCGCTGCGTATGTCATGTCACCACCTGATGCCCACGGTCGAGGGCCATCCGATAACTCCGGCTCGATCGGCGACCGTGTGTGGCTCGACTCCAATGCCAACGGCGTGCAGGACACCGGTGAGCCCGGGATCCCGCTCGTGGCGCTGACGCTGCTGCCCGAGCCCAGCACGCCCGGCGGCGATCTCGGCGTCTTCACGACGATTACCGACGCCGAAGGCAAGTACTTCTTCGACAATCTGCCGCTCGAGACCAGCTACCGCGTGGTCGTCGATGCGTCGAACTTCCAGCCGGGCGCGCCCCTGGCCGGTCTGGTGTCGACTCTCGCCTTTGTCGGCGACGACACGAGCGTGGACAACGACGGGGCCAACCCGGTGGTTCGACTGGTCGGCGGCGTGGTCGCCAGCAGCGACGTCGACTTCGGCTTCGGCTCGTGCAGCTCGTGCCAGGGCGGCGCGACGGCCCTCTCGATCCGCTATCGCGGCAACTCGACGCGCGCCGGCGGCATCACAATCCTGGATGAGACCGGTGCGACGCTCTTCAGCTCGCCCGACCCCGTGAACCCCGGGGACACGTTCACCGTCTCCCGCCCCGGCGGCGAGCCGCTTGGCAACGTCGTCCGTGTCCTGATCGGCGGAAGCCAGAACGCCGTCTTCGACAGCAGCTGCTCCTGCTGCACCGTCCAGGCCGCCTCCATGGCCTTCTCCGGCGAGGGCGTCAACCCCGCACTCGTCCGCGACATCCTGGTCGACATCGGCCAGCCCGCGGCCCCCGGCAGCCCGATGGACCTCGACGGCAACGGCGCCATCACTGTCGCCGACCTCAACCGCGCGCTCGCGGGGGACACCGTTCCGCGCATCGCCCTTGGTGAGATGCCCGACGCGGTCCTGCTCACCGAGAACTTCGAGGGCTCGGCGGTCGGCTGGCTCACCAGCGGCCTCTGGCACCTCACCGACATGTGCCGCAAGAACCCCGTCTGCGACGGCGGCCAGTGGGCCTACTTCGGCATGTCCGGGCCGTGCCACTACGCGACCCGCAACCCCATCGAGGCGGGTCTGCTGACCAGCCCCCCGATCACGCTCCCGGCGTTCTCTGGCTGCGACGGCATCGTGCTGTCGTACTGCTCGCTGCTCCGCACCAGCGGTGACCAGGGCGCCCAGACCACCCGCGTGCTGTGCAACGGGACGGTGATCGATGTCGTGAACGAAGAGTCGCCCTTCCGCTGGCGGACGCGCACCGTCGACCTGACGGCCTTCGCCGGTCAGACGGTGACCCTGAGCTGGGAGTTCGCCACCACCGACACCCAGTGGCACCGCTCGCTGGGCTGGCAGGTCGACAACGTCAAGATCATCGCCAGCAGCGGTGGCGCGGCCTGCATCGGCCCCGGCCTGCTCGCGGGCGACTTTGAGATCTTCGCCGGCGCCAGCTCGGCCGGCCTGCTGTGCGACTACTCGGTCTGCTGCGATCCCGAGGCCACCGAGGGCGCTTGCTGCCTGTCCGACGGCACGTGCATCATCGTCGACGGCGACGAGAACTTCTCCAGCGGCCAGATCTGCACGTCCATGGGCGGCGTCTTCGGCGGGCCCGGCACCAACTGCGACGACTACAACTGCAGCTCCCGCATCGGCGCATGCTGCATCCCCGACGACAACTACTACTCGATGCCCGAGAACCTGCGCCCCCGCAATCCCTGGCCCGACGCGGGCCCCGCGACCGTCTGCGTGGATACGACAATCCTCAGTTGCGTCGCCGCCGGCGGCACCTTCCTGGGCGTCGACGTGACCTGCAAGAACGGCATCTGCCAGCTCGCTGCGTGCTGCGTGCAGTCGCGCGGCATCTGCAGCGTGATCCCGCCCGCTCTGTGCTATTCGATCGGCGGCTACGCCGGCCCGATCGGCAGCGACTGCGGCGACATCTACTGCCCGCCCAAGGGCGCCTGCTGCCTCCCCAACGGCCAGTGCCGCACCAAGACCCAGCAGGAGTGCGCTTACGCCTACGGCGTCTACCAGGGCAACTACACCAACTGCTATAACGCTTACTGCCCGCCCACCGGCGCCTGCTGCGTCGGACAGGACGACTTTGATCCGAGCAACGGTGGTCACGGCGGCGGCGTGTGCCAGGTCGTCACGCAGAACTACTGCGAGAACGTTCTGTGGGGCGTCTACAAGGGTGACAACACCCCCTGCGGCCCCGAGACCTGCGCCCCCGGCGGCGCCTGCTGCCTGGTGCTCGGGCTCTGCCACAGCAATCTGACCCGGGCTCAGTGCGATCACCTGCTCGGGTACTACAACGGCCCCGGCACCTCGTGCTCGCAGATCAACTGTGCCGCTCGCGGCGCCTGCTGCACCGACATCGGTTGCGTCCCGCTGCTCACCGTGGCCGGATGCCAGATCGCCAAGGGCACCTGGGCGGGCTCGGGCGTGCACTGCTCGGATGCGGACTGCCCGCCGGCACGGCGCTGCTGCCTGCCCAACGGTCAGTGCGTCGTCAAGACCGAGGCGGCGTGCATGGACCTCAACGGTGTGTGGAGCGAGAGCCACCACACCTGCATCGGCGCCAACTGCAACGCGCAGAAGGCCTGCTGCCTCCCCAACGGGGGCTGCGTCAGGAACACCTCCATCGCGCAGTGCGAGGTGGTGCTCGGTGGTGACTGGATCCCCAGCACCAACAACTGCACGACCGCCAACTGCCCGCAGCCCGAGGCGACCGGCGCGTGCTGCTTCTCAAGCACCGGCACGTGCCAGGTGCTCACCCGAACGCAGTGCATGGGGATGAGCGGCAACTACCTCGGCGACAACACGGCCTGCACGGCGTGCCCGTGTACGCCCAACACACCCAGCAACCTCAACCGCGGGGCCTGCTGCTTCTCGGCCGGACAGTCCGGCATGTTCCAGTGCGTCGAGGTCACGCCCCAAGGCTGCTCGGTCCCCGGCGCAACGTTCCATCCCGGCCGGTGCTGCGCGGACATCTCTTGCCCGCCGCCGCCCTGATGGGTTGACTCCCTCGTTCGCCTGATGCGCAACAAGGGCCCCACCATCTTGGTGGGGCCCTTTTCATTGCCTGCGGCGGGTGGGCCAAGCGTCCCGGGTGCGACTCGAACGCACGACCTGCCGCTTAGAAGGCGGCTGCTCTATCCAGCTGAGCTACCGGGACGACGCCGGCATTCTACGGCCGGATCGCCTGCGGCATGCCCCTCAGCGACGGCCCCGAGCGGTACACTCCACCCATGATTCGATCATGCATGCGGCCAGCCCGGGGCCTGAGAGTCGGCGTGAGAGCTCTGCTGGCGATTGCCTGTTTCACGGGAGCGATCGTCGGCGCGAAGGCCGATCCCCTTGGCTTGGACGACAGGCCCAGGGGGACTCCGGTCGCCCGGTCCGTGCCCCTCCGCGTCGCCACAGTCAACGTTGAAGACCTCCGGAGCGACGAGATCGCCGACCCGCACAGCATCCGCGTCAAGCGCCTGGCCGCCATCATCCAGGCCATCCGCCCCGACATCCTGCTGATCAACGAGATCCAGCACGACGAGCCCGCGCCGGACCATCCCGGCGGCCAGACCGCCCGGCACTTCGCCGAGTCGTTCCTCGCGGTCAGCCAGGGCGACGGGCTGGAACCGCTGCGCTACAACGCCTTCATGGCGCCGAGCAACACGGGCCAGCCATCGGGCCTGGACCTCGACAACAACGGCATCGTCGGCGAGCCGGGCTCGGGGCGCGACTACGGCGGCGATTGCCTGGGCTACGGCGAGTTCCCCGGCCAGTACGCCATGGCGCTTCTCGTGCGCGAGGGGCTCGCGATCGAACACGACCAGATCAGGACCTTCCGCACGTTCCTCTGGCGCGACATGCCCGATGCCCTGCTCCCCCCGGCGCTGTCTGAGTCCGACCCCGACGCAGGCTGGTTCAGCCCCGAGGAGCTGGCCGTGCTGCCGCTGAGCTCCAAGTCGCACTGGGATGTGCCGGTCCGGTTGCCCAACGGCGCAGTGATCCACATCCTGGCCAGCCATCCCACCCCGCCGGTCTTCGACGGGCCCGAGGACCGCAACGGCCGGCGCAATCACGATGAGATTCGCTTCTGGGCCGACTACATCAACGATGCGCGATACATCGTCGACGATGACCGGCTCCGCGGCGGGCTGCGCGAGAACGCACACTTCGTGATCCTGGGCGATCTCAACGCCGATCCCAGCAAAGGCGACTCCCGCGCCAACCCCGTCGGTCGCTTCCTGCTTGAGCATCCCAAGGTCAATGCCGAGGCGGTCCCTCGAAGCCTTGTCGCGCACGATGGCCTTGAGCCAACCGACACCAGCGCGTTCCGACTTCGCGTCGATTACGTGCTGCCCTCCAAGGGTCTGGATGTGACGGGGCTGGGGGTTTGGCGCGGCCCCGAGGACTCGCCCCCGGGCCTTCTGGCGCAGGCGCTGGCGGCGGACGGAATCGCTATCCTCGCCGGCGTACGTCTGCCGAGCGACCACTTCCCGGTCTGGGTTGACCTGGCGGTGCCGGCACCGGAGCGTTAGGCCCACGGCTGGATAGGCTTTGATTCGGGGCATACACTGGTGGACTCTGGTTTTACAAGAATGGTTCCTGTCATAGAGCATCATTTCGAGCCCGAATGACCCAGATCGACCCCATCCTGACCACGCCTGAACGGCTGGACGTCGCCGGTGTCCGCTCGGAGAGCACCACTTTTGCCTGGGCCGATCTGGGCATCTTCTGCAAGACCGGGATCGTCAAGCTCGTGACGGTGACATCCGGGGTCGGCTTCGTCATGGCAGCCCTGGGGCGGAACTGGGATGTGCTGGATCTGGTCATCAAGGCCTCGGCGTGCCTGATCGGAACCGCCTTGACGGCGGCGGGGGCCAATGCCCTCAACCAGGTCATGGAAGCCCGTCGCGATGGGCTGATGAAACGCACGCAGTCCCGCCCGCTGCCGACAGGGAAGCTGTCGGTCGCTGCCGGGACGCTGATCGGCCTGGCGATCTCGCTGCTGGGGCTGGGCGTCCTGTGCGTGGGGGCAACGCCGTGGGCTTCGCTCGTCTCGGCGGTGACCATCGCGACGTACCTCCTGTGGTACACCCCGTTGAAGACCGTCACGCCTCTGGCGACGATCGTTGGCGCTGTGCCGGGCGCTCTGCCGCCGCTGGTCGGCTGGGCTGCCGCATCGAGCGGGCCGTGGGGGGGATTGACCGAACTGGGCGGCTGGACGCTGTTCGCGTTCATGTTCGTCTGGCAGATCCCGCACTTCCTGGCGCTCGCGTGGAAGTACCGCCACGATTACGCCGCGGGCGGATACCCGGTGCTGCCGGCGGTTGATCCCGGCGGCGAGCGGACCGCCTGGGTGACGCTCACATGGTCGATCGCGCTGATCCCGGTGTCGCTCTCGCCGGTGGCCGCGATGCCGCAGCTGCTCGGCGTGCTGTACATCAGCGTGGCGGTGCTGGCCGGCGCGTGGTTCCTGTGGGCGGCGATCAAGATGGCCCGCCTGCGGACAGACCACTCGGCGCGCGCGGTGTTCCTGGCGTCGATCGCCTATCTGCCGTTGGTCATGCTGACGATGGTGGCCGATGCCCTGCTGCACCGTCTGTAGCGCCGGTCGTCAGCCGCCGCGGGGGAGCTGTCGATGAGCACGGACGATCCCATCCAACTCGAACCTGTGGATGAACCCCAGCGGTCGCGCGTCGAGCCTGCGGTTGCGCCCGCTGTCGAAGCCCCCACAGGGCGGGCCATTGCGGTTCGGGAGGCGGTCCGGACCTACCGCCCGGGCGCGTTGTCGCGACTGGGCCGGCGCCGCGGAGCCTCCGTGCCGCGTGGCACCCGGGTGGCGCTGGATCGGGTTTCGATTGAGGTGCCGCGCCGGACGTGGCTGGGGCTGCTAGGGCCCAACGGATCGGGCAAGTCGACGCTCCTGCGCCTGATGGCGACGCTGGACCGTCCGGACCATGGCTCGATCGAAGTCTTGGGAGCATCGCTGAGCGCCGGCACAGCATCGGTGCGTCGTCAGCTTGGCGTCGTGTTCCAGCGCCCGGGCCTCGACCCGGTCCTGACCGTGCGCGAGAACCTGATGCTGCAGGGGCGATTGTTCGGGCTGGGTTCCGACGACACCGAGGGCCGGATCGCGGTGCTGGCGGCCGATCTGGGCATCGGCGACCGGCTGACGGAGCGCGTCGCACGTCTGTCGGGCGGGCTCGCGCGGCGGGCCGATCTGGCTCGTGCGCTCCTGACCAATCCGACGCTGCTCCTGCTCGACGAGCCGACGGCGGGGCTCGACCTCGACGCACGCCTGGGGTTCATGCGGCTGCTTGCGGCCCAGCGCCGCCGGGGCGACCTGACGATCGTGATGACCACGCACCAGATGGACGAGGCCGAGGCAGCCGATCAGGTGGCGCTCATGGATGAGGGCCGCATCGTCGCGGTCGGTGCGCCCGCCGACCTGCGTCGCGCGATGGGCGACCGCGTTGTCCGTGCCGGCCAGGATCACGCCGAGCTGCTTGCGGCTGCGGGCATGCGTGTTGAGAAGATCGGCGATGGCGCTGCGGTGGGCGCAGGCGATGACGATGCCGTTGAGCGGGCGGTGGTCGCTCTGGCACGGGCCGGCGCGGCCTTTGATGTCGGCCCGCCGACGCTTGGGGATGTGTATCTGGAGCGCACCGGGCGGCGCCTCTCGGCCGACAGCACGACCACCCCTGGAGAGGCGGCGTGATGGCCACGAACATCGGAACATTCGAGGCGGGGCGTGGGGCGCTGATGGCCCTGGTCCGGCGCGAGCTCGTGCGCTTCGGGCGTCAGCCGACGCGCATCATCGCTTCGCTGGGCACGGTGCTCGTCTTCTGGCTGCTCGCAGGCAGTGGCTTCGCGCGGTCGTTCATCATGCCCTCAGCGGGCGACGGCGCTGAAGCGGCCGCGATCTCGTACGCGGCCTTCCTGCTGCCGGGGATGGTGACGATGGTGGTCATGTTCGGCGCGGTCCTCTCGGCGATCTCGCTCATTCAGGATCGGCACTCGGGATTTCTCCAGGCCGCCATGGTCAGTCCGGCGCCGGCGTGGTCGGTGGCCGGGGCCAAGGTGGTGGGCGGGGCGTTGGTCGCAACGATGCAGGCAGCGCCGCTGCTGCTTGTTGCGCCGGCGGTTGGTCTGGGATTTGGCTTTGGGATCATCCCGGCGCTCATCGCGGCGGCGTTGACGGCGGCGGCGGTGATCGCGCTGGGGCTCGCGCTTGCGTGGGTGGTTAACTCGATCAGCGGCTTTCATGGCGTGATGAACCTGGTGCTGATGCCGATGTGGGTGCTCAGCGGCGCCGTGTTCCCGGTGGAAGGAGCGTCGACCTGGCTCCAGCGGGCGGTGGCGGTCAACCCGCTGCACTGGTGCACCCGCGCGATCGGCGGGTCGCTCGGCGTCGGCGAGCCAGCTTCCTTGGCACAGTGGGGGGGTGTGCTGCTGTTCGCGGTGGTGGCGATGGGATGTGCGGTCGCGGTGATGGGGCGCGTGCGCCTCGGGGCATCGTCGGAGGGTGAGGCATGAGCGAGAGTCAGGCCCAGGAGAAGATGGCCCGGCGGATGATCGTGCTGGTGGCGGTGCTGGCCGTGCTGTCGGGGGTCGTGCTGGCGGCGACGATCGTCGTCCGCCGCGTCGTCGCCATGCGCTCGGGCCCCGGCGGCGCTCCGTTCACCGCCGATGCGGGCATGCGCGCAGTGCTCGACGGGATGACCATCCCGCCCTTTGAGCTGGTCGACACCGACGGCCGGGTCGTCACCCGCGAGCTGTTCCAGGGGCGATGGACCGTGCTGGACTTCATGTTCACCAACTGCAACATGGCATGCCCGGCGATGAGTCAGAACATGCTCGATGTCGCTGAGCGCATCAAGCGACTGCCGGTTCAGATCGTGAGCATCAGCGTCGACCCGGTCCACGACACGCCCCTGGCGCTCCGCGCGTACGCGCAGTCCCTCGGCACCGATGAGTCGCAGTGGCGGTTCCTGAGCGGCGATGAGGCGACGGTCCGGAGCATCGCCGTCGACGGGCTGGGATTCTCGCTCGAGGACGACCCCGCGAATCCCATTGACCTGGGCGACGGGCGCTCGATGAACAACATCGCGCACCCCACGCGGTTCATCCTGATCACGCCGGATGTCAAGGTCGCCGGCTTGTACAAGGGTCTGGAAAAGAAAGACCTCGACCGGCTCGTCACCGATCTGCATCGCATTCACAGCCGTGCCCGGCGCTAGCTCGGTCGATTCAGCGCGACGGACGCGAGCCCGACAGCCACGCCATCGCCTTCCAGCCGATCGGCATCAGCGCTGCGGCCAGCGTGGCCTTGGCGATCGCCTCGGGGATGAACCCGACAAAGCCGGTCTTGAACGCCAGCGCCGGGCCGATGAAGAGCGACAGCACGATCACGCCGGGGATGAACACGAACAGCGACGCCAGCCCCATGGCCGCCAGGCGCGTGGGGAAGCTGCGTCCCCAGCCGCGCTGCACGAGCAAGCCGGTGATGTATGCGGCCCCGATGAAGCCCAGCAGGTAGCCGCCCGTCTTGCCGACGAGGAAGCCCAGCCCGCCCACACCGCCGGCAAAGACCGGAAGCCCCGCCGCGCCCTGAGCCAGGTACACCAGGATCGCCATGGCGCCCAGCCGCGGCCCGAGCACCGCGCCGACGAGAAGCACACCGAGCGTCTGACCAGTCCAGGGCACCGGCTGCATCGGGACCATGATCTGGGCGCAGGCCGCGACGACCAGCGAGCCGGCAAGCGCCAGCCCCAGATCTGAACCGAGCGAGCGGGACACCGGCAGGGCGTTCGGGGCGGTAACGGCGAGGGACTGGTTCACGCTGGTGGACATGCCTGAAACTCCGGTAGTCGGCGTGCGTCCGCGTTCTGGTGCGGCCAGCAGCGCCGGTTGGCGTGGGAAGGTAGCACAACCGCACCGAACCGGCCACGAACCGCCCGTCGGCTTCTGGGGCCCTGCCGATCAGCCCGGCTACCATCGCAACAGACGGGTCGATCGGCCCGGATGGAGGCGCGTTCCCATGGCGATCAGCAGCAGCGGCCGGTCGGGCGTCGGCACGAAGGTCTACATCGGGGTATTGGGCGTCGCCATGGTGATCGCGGCATGGTCGATCGCCATCAGCGCTGATGGAATCGCGGAGCCTGCCACCACAGCCACAGCCACCGCCAAGCCTGCCGCTCAGGCGGTCGCGACCACCTCCACAACCACGGCGCCCAAGCCCACGACCGGAACAGAGCCAACGCCGCCCAAGAGCCGCGCCACGCCGACCCCGGCACGGACGGCGGCCGCCGCGCCCGCAGTGGTTGAGAAGGCCCAGCCCGTCAAGCCCGCCGGTGGCCCTAAGGTGACGGTGATCGACCTGCCGGTTCGACCGGTCGAGCCCGTGAAGGCCGAACCCCGCAACGCAGCCGCGAAGCCGACGCCCGAACCAGAAGTGCCGGATCGGGTGGTCGTGTCTGCGCGTCCCGACGGCGGCATGCTTCAGGCGCTGGCGATGGTCCCGATCCCGGGCGCCGAGATTGTCGCCTTTGATTCGGCCACCAACGCCGCATTCGTGACCTGCCAGCAGGGGATCGCGGTGGTGCAGCTGTGGGAGGGCTCGAACGCTGCGCTCTTGCGAACCATCGATGCCGCGACCGGGCTGGCCATGGGTCCGGGCGCGGAGGTGACGCACGTCGCCATCGACCCCGCCGGGCGTGGAATTCTGGCGGCCACCGTGATCCCGGCGGACCGCGCGGGGATCCCGGGGCAGGTTGTCTTCCTGTCGACGAGGACCGGTGCGGTCGTGGCTCGAGCGACTGTGGGCTACGGCCCCGATGCCGCGGCCTTCAGTCCCGATGGATCGAGGCTGGTGGTTGTCAACGAGGGGGAGGCGCGTCCCTTGGCGATGGGCGGGCTGAACGACCCGCCGGGCTCGGTGAGCATCATTGATCTTCGCGGCCTGGACTCGGCCAACGCCTTCGGGCGGCTCGCGCAGGATCGTGTGGCCACGCGGCACTTTGACGGCCCGGCGGTGCAGGCCGCGCTGATCGACAGCACGCATCCGCTGCGGATCCACCCGGCGAATCGAGCGACCCCCAGTCTGGATCTTGAGCCCGAAAGCGTCGTGGTCGTCGGCTCACGGGCGTTTGTGGTGCTGCAGGAGAACAACGGAATTGCCGCGATGGATCTCGACACGCTCGCGTGGTCCGCGGTGAGCGGGTTGGGATTGGTCGAGCGCGAGCTTGACCCGTCGGATCAGGACGGCCCGATAGTTCGTGCCACGGTGGCATCGCTGCCTATGCCGGACCAGGTCGCGGCATTCACGGCCGGCGGCCGCACGCTGCTGGTCATCGCCGAAGAGGGCGACGACCGGGGCGAGTTCGGTGAAACGATGCTCGGCGACCAGGCCCGGTTTTCGACGCTTGCCAAACGCGGGCGACTGGATCCCGGGACCGCCTCTGAACTCGATCTGTCCGATACCGGGCTCGGCCGGCTGCACGTCTGCGCCTTCACCGGCGATACGACCGGTGACGGACTGCTCAACCGGCCGCACGCGCTTGGCGCACGCAGCATCGGGATCTACGACGCCGGCACGCTGCAGCGTTTGTCGGACACCGGCAGCCAGTTCGAGCGGATCCTGGGCGATCGGCTGGTGGCGATCGGGCGCGACAAGGAGGCCGACGCGCGCTCTGATCGGCGGGGTCCTGAACCCGAGGGGGTGACCATCGCGACCATCGGCGACCGACCGATCGCGTTCGTCACGCTCGAGCGCCCGGGGGCGATCGCGATCGTCGATCTCAGCGACGTCGACCGCCCGCGGGTGGTGGACATCATCCCGACGGTCGCCCACGGCGGCGTGGGGCCCGAGGGGCTGGCGTACATCGATGGGGCATCGAGCCCCAACGGCAGCGCGATGCTGCTCGTGGGCTTTGAAGCCTCGGGCGCTCTGGGGATCTACCGCGTTGACGCCGGGGCGGTCACCGCGCCGCGTTGACGTCGACGAGCTCGTTCGCCCGCACCAGGGCGCGACCGGCGGTGATGTCGTTCGTGGTGACGGCGGGGCTGTTGCTGCCCCCGGCGCCGTCGGCGGTGTTGAGCTTGGTCATGGCCAGGATCGCGTTGAAGTTCCGGCCTTCCCACTTCCAGTGGATGTAGCTGCAGTCGTCCGACGGATCATCGGGCGTGCCATTGTCATTGACGAAGGGCTCGGTGTCGTCGATAGTGGCGCCGAGCTTTGCGTGGGCGGCGTACAGGTCCTCGACATCGACCTTGGAATCGAAGTTCAGATCGCCGGAGATGAAACGGAACTGGGTGATTCCCAGCGCGGCGTTGTCGTTGAGGATGCCGGGAGTCAGGCGGAACTGGTTGAGGTTCGACAGGTCCGCGAACTGGAACACGCCGTCGGGAACCGGAAGGCAGCCGGGATCAGTGTCGGGGTTACACGAACCGTCATAGAAGGGTCCGTTGGGATCGGTGGGGCCCTTCACACGCCCGTCCTCAAAGCGGAGCTGGTCCGGGCCGGTCGAGACCGTCAGGATGTCGCCGTGGATCCACTCCTCGTCCGCGGTGCGGGAGGGTCGGAGCACGTTGTCGCTGTTGAAGCGAGCCCCCAGGAGCGGATTCCGCCCAAAGTAGCGGATGCGGCAGATGGCGTCGGGATTGAACCCCGGAGAGTCGCTGATCTCCTGCTCGCTGGAGCGAACGTACTCCTTGCCGCCCAGGTGCGACCACGCCACATCGTCGACCATCTGGTATGGCTCGAGTCCCGTCTCGATGGTGGTCGGCCCGAAGCCGGGGTTGGAGCCCAGGACGATCGTCTCGTTGCCGCAGTCGATCTTGCCGTTGAAGTTCACATCGTGCGACACATCCTTGCGCCAGGCATAACCGAGCTCGTAGACGCTGACATTGTTGACGTTTACCGAGTGGAACGCGCGCTTGCGCACGAGCACGTAGCTCGACGACGCGTCATTTGCAAGCTGGCCCGGCTCATCGCTGCTGGGGATGTGGCGCGACGCGGTCGACACCTTGACGGTCTGGGCCGCGCCGGGTGTGTTGTTCATGAGGTTCAGCGCACCGCCGCCGCGGTAGATCACCACCATGCCGTTCGCCGGGATGATGATGCCGTCGAGCTGGAAGGCCTCGTCGATCTCGGCGTACTCGGCGCCGGGATCGACATCCTCAAGCGGCGGGATCGGGCCGGGGATGTTGTCGCCGTCGTCGTCAACGCCGCCCTTGAGCAGGGCGATCGCCATGCCGGTGAGATCGGTGCCGGGGACGCCGTAGAGCTCGATGTATTCCCACGCGCTGTCGGTGCTGCCGGGGGGGTTCTCAAAGACCTCGTTGATGACAACCTGAGCCCGGGCGGCTCCCGCGGCGGCGGCCAGAATCATTCCGATACCGATACCCTTGGCGATCGTCGTCATCTCTCTCATCTCCCATGGACTCTCGAGCGGGCGGCCCCGCTGTCAGTCGTTCAGCCCGATCTGCGTCAGCCAGCCCCCGAACACCTTGCCTTCGAGCTCGTCATACACCGCGCGGTCCCCCTCGTCGCTGAGACCGAACTCGCCGTCACGCACCACGTCGTCCTTGAAGGAGTCGACGTGTCCGTCGGCGAAAAGGAAGTTGGCCACGATGCGGTCGTCGCCCTGCCCGGTCGTCGTCGGGCTGCCGCGCCCGTGCGAGGGCCCGAAGTCGTCATACTCCTGGCGGTCGTGGATGCCCCTCGAGGAGGGCAGCGGGCCGTCGGTCAGTGACTTGGCGGCCCGGATCTGCGTGCCGTTGAGCGTGATCCACTCGTTGACGTTGGTGCGGGCGTCGGCGAACAGCGGCACACGCGACGGCGAGACACGCGACATGTGCCTGAGGTTCAGCGGCCCCACGACGTCGCGGATGTTCTGGCGGTCCAGCCCCAGGTCGCGGTGGTCCTTCATGCCGCTGTATGCCATGTACCAGGCCATGGTGTAGTTGGTGTTGTAGCCGTCGGCGAGGAGTTTGGACTGCTCTTCTACCGAGAAGGGGCGGTAGGCGTTGTTGTTCAACCGCGCGAGCGAGAGGTTCTGGTTGGTTCGCGCCGGATTGGTCGGGCACAACATCTCGCCCGGCTTGCCGAACTCGCCGCGGATCTGGTCGGCCATCCAGCCCTTCTGATCAACAGGGCCGTAGCCCTTGCGGCGGTTGTTGTCGAAGGGGCCGGTGCAGTACTGGCCGTCGTTGCCGGCCGCGAAGGCCGTGAATCCGATGCCCATCTGGCGCAGGTTGGACTTGCACTGCGTGGTCTGGGCCGCGTCGCGCGATTTGGACAGTGCGGGCAACAGCACGCCGATCAGCAACGCAATGATTGCGACAACCACCAGCAGCTCGACCAGTGTGAACCCCGGCCGCGTGCGTTCACCAACTCTGAACACTGTCATCAACGATCCCCTGTCGGCCGACCGGTTCCATCCGGGAGGCGCGACGCGGAGAAAGTACAAGACTGCCCAGTGGGCTTGGACAGGGCCGCGCAAATGTTCTGTAAGGGTTGCGCTAAGTGGCCCCGATCGCCCGAGCCGACCGGGCTATTCGACGCCGGGGCAGCCGCCGCCGAAGTTCGAGAGCAGCACCGACAGATCGGCGGCGTCGACCCGGTGATCCCCGTTGGCATCACCAGCGAGGGGGGCCGGGCCGCTGACGGCCAGTCCGAAGTTCGAGAGCAGCACCGACAGGTCGGCGCCGTTCACCCGGCAATCGCCGTTGAAGTCGCCCAACGTCATCGAGTAGGTCGGCAAGCGGTCGGCGGCATCGATGATGCCGTCGCTGTCAAGGTCCGCGAGGTGGAAGTTCGGTCCGAAATCCCGGATCACCACGACCCCGTTGACCACGGCGTCGTCGTCATGCAGTCCTCCGTCGAGGGCGTCGATCGTGTCCTGATGAGCCTGCGCATCGGCGGCCGTCACGTACCCGTCGGCGTTCAGGTCGCCAAACTTCTGCGCGAACGCGACATCGGTCCACAGGTACAGCCCCGCCTGCGGTGTGACAAAGCTGGTCCCCACGATCGCCGTGGTGCGCCAACGTGTGGGATCCATGGCGGACTCGGGTGTGCTCCCGGCCCAGGCGGAGGACAGTGTCTGTGCGCACGCTGAAAGCGGCTTGGAGGCTCCGGCGATGACGTCCAGCAGGGCCTCTTCGATGCTCGTGTGATTGGCGACGTTGAAGTCCGGTTCCTGCTCCGGCTCGCCGTTGAAGATTGAGGCCCCGAGCATGGTCAGCGGATAGATCAGTGTCACGGTGGTGCGGTTGGACGCCTGGTTGTGGCTGAACCGCAGGTTGACCAATGGGTCGTACCGCTGGGGCAGGCTGCCGCCGAACGCCGCGCTCGCCTCTTCGTAGCCCCCGGCCCGCTGGAAGAACCGTCCCCGCACAATCCACACATCCCCGGGGCTGAAGTGGGTGTTGTTGCTCCCGGTACGCTGGACGACGGTGACGGGGAAGCAGCCGCAGAACGTGACGGCAAAGTCCGAGCCGCTGCGCTGGTACTGGCGACCGTTTCCGAATGAAGCGGTGTAGTCGTCCGCCGATCGGGCCGCACGCTCGCCTGCGGCGCCCGGCGGCAGAGCCCCGAAGCGCGCGACGTTGGCAAGGTAGCGCTGCGTCGCGCCGTTGCACTCACCGCCGGTGTCGATGTCGTTGTCGACATCAATCTCAACGAATCCGAAGACCGGGTTGGGTCCGTGCAGGAATGGGTCGAACTCCACCGTGCCCACGCCAAGGGTCCCTGGCGGATTCACGAGGCCGTCGAATACGACGTCGAGCCGGAAAAGCTGCACGGCGTTCCCCGTGGTCCACGAGCCCGAGAACGGATCACCGCCGGTGACGTTCATCAGCCACCCGCCAATCTTCACGGCGATCACGTCTGGCATCGTCCCGGGCGCCGGCTCAGGCACAGTCTCGGGCGACACCGTGGGGCGCGGGCGTTCATCGCCTGGCGGGTCGCCGACCTCGATCGGTTCGGCAACGTCCGGCAGCGGGAAGCTCCGCGGGATCGGCCGTCCGGGGGGATCAGCCCGCGGCGCAGCCCACGCGACTCCGGCGATCAGCAGCACGGCGACCAGCGGCCGGGGGTCGGTCATCGCCGGTCCTTCCCGTGGGCGCTCAGGCCCAGTCGGTCAAGCCGGTACCGCAGCGCTCCGCGCTGCAGGCCGATCAGCTTTGCGGCCAGCGACACGTTCCCGTCGGCGCGCTTCAGGGCTTCCAGGATCAGGGTGCGTTCGAGGTGCTCGAACGACGGAAGCGCTGCGCCGAACGAGACGTCCGAGCCGCTCACCGTGGCTCCGGGTGTTCCGTGCCCCGCCGTAGCCTGGGGCGAGCCGAACCCGCCGTGCGACAACGGTCCGCCCTCGATCGCGATGTCGTCGGCACGGATGGTGCCGTTGGGGCACATGATCGCCGCCCGCTTCACCACGTTGATGAGTTCGCGTACGTTGCCCGGCCAGCTGTGGGCCCGGAGAGCCGTGCGGGCGCCCTCGGACAGGCGGAGCGATCGGCCGGGCTGGTTCCGCGCCAGCCGCTCGAGCATCGCTTCGGCGATCAGGATCACATCATCGCCGCGCTCGCGGAGCGGCGGGATGTGAACGGTGAGCGCGTTAAGGCGGTAGAGCAGGTCGCGCCTGAACGAGCCCTGGCTGGCCCGCTGCTCGAGGTCCTGGTTTGTTGCGGCGATGATCCGAGCGCGTGCGGATCGCTCCGTGTTGCCGCCGATCCGCCGGAAGACGCCCTTCTCGACGACGACCAGCAGCTTGG
>SXGQ01117577.1_pt1 | contig 28330 bp, 37 predicted proteins | sample 3178371 | NCBI WGS metagenome assembly SXGQ01 (sample SAMN11356859, study PRJNA531348) | freshwater metagenome | isolation source: freshwater sample F1-20 | place: China: Fuxian Lake, Yuxi | collected 2017-12-25 | reverse complement strand
TGCGCTTCACGGGCACTTCGAATTATCTCTGTACGTGCAATCGTCTCCGCTTTCTGCCTGCCGATGTCAGCTGCACGTCTTACACGCCGTGCTACTGTCCGTGGCCCTTCACCGAGGCTGATGCCTTGTACCAAAGCCATCTGCATAGCGTCAGTGGTTACCTGCGGGATGGTCGCAAATAACTCACCCAGAGGGCTTCCATCACCCGCCATGCCGACAAAGGCTTGGAGCTGCTCGTCGGGCAGGGTTGTCCATGAACTTCCGAGGCTGACGTTAGCTGGTTTACGACCAGCCGCCGTTTCAACCAAGCCGACGCTTGCCTCATTCGCAAGGATTGCGCTCTGGAGTTGTCCATCGGCGGTTATCGTTGCCCCCTCGATTGCAAAGGCTTGTAGGTTCCTGCCTAACTCTTCGATGTTGTCGATGATGCGCTGACGCATCCAGAGTATGGTGTCGCTTGGGTCTTCACCGTTATCCATCCGCTCTTGGATACGTCCCTCTAATGCGTCCAGTTCTGCGATGCTTGCAGCGGTAGCGGCTTTGTATGCTCGTTGCATCCGGGATATGGCTACGCCTTCACGCTCCAGTAGGTCGTTCCTAAACTTCTGGGATGCGGCATAGATTCTGCCTGTCCCGTCATCTACTCGCTTGTATGAGCCTCCATCAGCTCGTACCCGTAAAAAGGGTGGCTCTTGTACACTACCCCCGGAGTGCAACAATCAAGGCTCTTGCCTTCCTCACCCTGTATCTGGTTGCGCTTGGATGTTGCCCAGCGGAAGCCAGCATCGCCGCCCCACAAGTCCCAGGCTACACGACCGGCAGATGGAAACCCATCTTCACCAGCGTTGAACCCTTCAGCCTGCTTGTCTACTTCGTGCCGGCTAAAGAACGAATACATCCGGAGAATGGTGTCTTCGGATAGTTGCTCACCATTGACAATCTGGTTTGCTCTGGCGAGTCCTACCCGTGTCCCACCATCAAAACCTTCAGCCTTCCAGTCAAGGGCACGTTGTGCCGCTTCCTTCATGCCGGCATTCGGTCTGTACTTCATCTCATACGATCGAATCGCAGGGACAGGAGCATCGGTAGTCTGTACCGGGATTGCTTGCGGGTGTAACTGTCCCTCATCCTCTGGCACGGCTTCAAGGCCAGCAATGCGCTTTGCTTCCGCTCTATCAATGATGCCAGCCTTATAGAGTTTCTCCGCACGGTCTGCTTCAGCAGCTAGGTCATCAGCCAACGCCCTGACCTGTTCAAGGTCATACTGAATAAAGTCACCTTCCTGCGTCTCTGGATACTCTGGCAGTAGGTCAGCGGTAATAGCATCAGCGATAGTGCGCAGGAGAGGAACCATGCCATCTTCCCACGCTGCCTGCTGGGCTCGCTCAAAGTTGTTGTAGGTGCTACGCTCAAGACCAGCACCAAGACCCAAGACCATGGGATTGATGCCAAGTGCTGAACAGATGCGCTCCTCAGGTACACGCCGGACAGAATCCAAAGCAAGCTCAGATGGTGTTAGGGATACCCTGTCCATCTTGTAGGCTCCGGTCATTACAACGATGCCGCCTGAACCATCTCCAGTTAGGTCTTCGTGCAGTTGTCGCTTGACCTGCCGTGCATCATCCATGCTAATGTCTACGGTCTGGTCTTTAGCATCAGGCCCTACGATAAGGCTAGGCATAGCACCATTCGCAAGTAAGCCATATGCGGTGCTTGATGCCGTGTTGTCGGTGGCAATCTCTCGCAGGACAGCCATGACAGGAGAACGGCCAAGGCGGATGTCTGACGGGTCTCGGTTGTATCGGATGTGGATAATGTCGGATACCGGGATATCAAAAGAGCGACCATCCGTCGTGTACACGTAATGGGTCAAAGGGTTCGTACCGTTGCCTACAGGTCGCACCATGTCCTGCGGTAGGAACTGCAAAGCAGTAACCACACCACGGGTTGTAGAGCGTATCTTGCGGAGGTAAGTATTCCCGAAAAGCTTGTAGTCTTGAATCACCCAGCCCCAGAACAAAGAACCCATAACCATTGGATCAGGTTGTGCCATAAGAGCGATTACCGGATGGTCTTCTACAGGCTCGGCTTGCTGGCTATCTACTGGTCTGTAGTACTTTGGAGTGGCCTGTGGATAGTTACGAACATACCAGTCCATCGCAGCCGCTACTATTCCGTTTAGCCCTAAGTCTCCTGCAACTCGTGCCCAGTCTTTTGAAGAACCTGGGAGCGCACGGCGCAAGAGCGTTTGCAGCTGACCAGACCCGTAACCAGTGAGGTACACATCTCTGGACTGGCTAAGCGGTAGCGGTAGTGCTTGTGTCGGGTTGGCTGCGGCCTTGTTCCCCAAGAATCGGTCAAAGATACCCATGTGCCTAGTATCCCACAGAAACAAAAAAGCCCCCTTGCGGGGGCTGTGTGGTCTTATGCGGTTTAGATCGTCTTCATCTCGTAGCGGTAAGCATCTCCACTAACGATGTATGTCTTGATGTTTCCGTCTTCACTGGAGCCTTCGTAATACCAACACGTTTCTGCGTCTGCATTCATCTTGATAAGGGACTCTGCCCATTCACCGGCACATTGCCAAGTACCAACCGGTGCAACATCAACAACCACGCCATCCTCTGTCAACACTTGGCGAATCTCTTTGTTTGCTGTCTTCATCTTCATATCTCTCTATCTCCCTGCTTGATGTCAATAATATACACTTAGAATATATATACTGCAAGGATATAAGTAAATATATTTTCAGACCGCTCCCCATCCCTTACGTTGCCCGATGACCTGCCAAGCGTAAGCCATAGCGTCAACCACGTCATCATGCCTGCCAACCGGAAAGGACAGCAGCTCATCCTGCCAGTAGGGCGGCAAGCCTTCCACGTGTACAACCTGCCCTTGCTCGTACCGGGCTTCTAAAGGCCCAAAGCGGGTCACTTTGTCCCGGTCTGGGCGTATCCCCCGGATAGGCAGTTTTGTACGCCTCATAAGCTCTTGTACAACAGCGGCTTGATACTGCACCTGCTCGATGCCAATCATGGTTGGTTTCCACTTCTCAGCCATCATCTCGATGAAGCGCAGGACGCTGGCAAAGTCTGCACGTGTACGGTTGACATCCAGCACGTACAAGGTTCCATCCTCTGCACGGCTCAAAGCAACCACGGCGGTGTAGTCTGCTTCCGCCTTGGTCGAGATTGCAAGGTCAACACCAAGGTACACAGGCAATCCTTCCGGCGCATCCCCAAAGCGCAACCACTCCCGCTTGATTCTGGCTCCAGCTGCATCAACGAACTCGGCTAAGTACTCCTGTCGGAAGGCTATCGATGGCAAAGATTCCCCCGCCTTGGCTACTTCTTCAGGGTCTATCCACGGGTTAGCGGTGGTAGGCATCTGCCATGCCATCCAGTCCTCATCTACACCAGCCATAGCGTGTAGGCTTTTGAAGTAGTTGCTACCCTTGGGAGTGCTAAGAAAGAAAGCATCTCCCTTGTAATCGGTGAGCGTCGGTCTTATGGCTTCTGTCCATGCTTGCTCCAGATGCCTTGCCATGGCAGCTTCGTCAATGATGACACGCTTGTACTTACGACCACGGGCAACGGTAGAAGGGTCATCAAGCGTCCAGTAGTCGATTGCAGCACCAGTAATAAGTTCAATGCGTGGAGCAGGTGTCTGCACAGCTCGCCTGATGACGGGCTGGTAGATGCGCTTATGATCGTTGTACGCTTCCTCCAGCAAGCGGTAGGTAGGTGCAAACCACGCACAAGGCAAGCCATCTTTCAGTACCGGATCCGATAGCAGATTCCCGCCTAGTGTGGTTTTACCGAATCTTCTCCCGCAGGCAAGCACGTTATACCGCTTGGCTTCACGCAAGATGATTTGCTGGGCTTCGTGCGGCTTAGGAAGTACCAGCCTAATATCAGGCATTCGGCTTATCAGCATACTCCACGATGACTTTGACCGGGCTACCGTCTGCGCCTGTCTGTTCTACCCGGCTAGACCACTCTGCCTTGTGCTTTCGCTCAAGCCACCATGCAGCCGCTTGCCATGTTGTGTCAGCTGCCTTTTGAATAATGGCAACGTTGCGTACCTCGGCGTCAGACTCTGCCTTTTTTACAGCCTCCGCAAATTCCGACTTATCAGCCAGCCAGTTTGCAAAGGTGTCTTCGGAGATGCCAGCGTATCCACAAGCGGCTCGGCGTGTATTGCCTGCTCTGAGTGCCTGTGTAATACGTGTTGTTGTTTCTTCGCCGTACTTTGTAGGTCTACCTGCCATCTAGTACCGCCTTCTTGCCTATAGCGTTTTCCCATCGCTGAATGATTACATCGCAGTAGTGTGGGTCAAGTTCCAAACCATAGCAGGTCATGCCAAGTTTCTCGCTTGCAATAATGCTTGTTCCGCTTCCAAGGAATGTATCTAATACGATGCCTTTAGGTGGACATGAGTTACCGATTTGATACTCAAACAACTCTACTGGCTTCATTGTCGGATGTTCTTCTGAGCGATTTGGACGGTCAAATTCAAGTACTGTGGTTTGCTTCCGGTCAGTGAACCAGTTATGTGCCGCACCTTCTTTCCAGCCATATAAACATGGTTCATGCTTCCAGTGATAATCTTGCCGACCCATGACCATACTGCTCTTAGACCAAATGAGGCATTGTCGCACTAACTGCTGATTGTCACGAACAGCACCACGGAAGTTGTAGCCTTCCGAATCTGCATGCCAGACGTAAAATGATGCTCCATCTTTCATACTCTTGAATGCGTTACAAAATACATCCTTGAGGAACTCTCTAAACTTATCGTCCTTCATTTGGTCGTTTTGTATAGTCAACGCATCTTTTGTCTTGCCAACGTAGGCAACGTTGTACGGCGGGTCAGTCAAATACAGGTCTGCAAGTTTGCCATCCATCAACCGCTCAACATCATCTGCCTTGGTGCTGTCCCCGCAGAGCAAACGATGGTTACCAAGAATCCAAAGGTCTCCCGGCTTGCATCGTGTCTCGACTTCCTCTGGCACTTCATCCGGATCGGTTAGCAGTTCCTCTGGCTCACCTGTCCCGGTCAAGGAATCAATAAGCGCATCAAGGTCATCTGCCGAGTATCCCGTACCATCAAGCCCTATAGGTGTGTTGGAAAGTTCAGCCAGTATGTCAGTAATCTTGGTTGTGTCATCCTGCCCGATACGGGTAGTGCGGTTATCGACTACAAGAATCCGCAGCTCTTCTTCCGGTGTAACATCAACCCATTGCACGGGTACGGTTTCCCACCCTAGGGCCTTTGCAGCCATTACCCTATGATTTCCCGCTAGGATGTGCTTAGTGGCCGTGTTGACCACTACAGAGCCGTACCAGCCATTAACAGCTAATGACTTCTTGATGGCTTCCACGTCACCATGGTTAGCGTTTCGTGGGTGGTGCTTGAGCAGGTCAATAGCGACCTGCTCAATCCCCTTGTTGATTACTCTACTTGCCATTCCAGCCTGCCTCGATTTTCTCTTGTGTGATTTTGATGACGGCGGCTCTCATTCGTTCTTCGCTGATGCCGTGAGCTTTAGCCCGTTTCTTGACATCGTTGTATAGCCAACGTGTGTACATCTCGTTATATACCGCCAAGCATCCCGCACCAAGCAGGACACCGAGTGCAAAAAGTATCATCTAAGTTGCCCTCCATGAGATCTATACAATGCCTCTGGGTCAAGATACTTAGGTTCCATTGCCTTGAATGCATTGTCTTGAGTGGCCTTTTTCATCTGCTCAATGTCGCTTTTAATTTTGCGATTATCAGATTCAATGGAATCAATCTGTGCCGACAAATAGCCTAGATTCCTATTGATAACGCTGCCAAACATCAAGAGGGTAACTAAACCAATAACAGCGTCTAAAATAATTATCTGGTCTATCATTCAGCCACCTTGCCAGTCCGTGGATCTAAAGTAACGATATCCCAATCATCGGCGAACAGGTCACCGGGTGAAAGGCTCAGTTCTTCCAGCTGCGTCACCCTTCCGCCTGGCCCGTGCAGTTCAAAGATATTCCATAGCTCGGAGTACCGCAGGTAAGTCCCGCACCATTCTTCCCGCCTTACAGCGTTAGAACCACCAGCCATTAAGGCTTCCACCACTTCTCCAAATCTCATCTTATTACCTCCCAATCATCCCTATGGTTTCCATCTTCATCAAAGAGATCCCGCATTATCATCACAAAACTCTGCCAGCGTCTGCCGTTGTAGTGCCGAATATGTTCACCCCGTGAGTGTTCTATGTGGCATAACGGAGACCACGCTGTACGCCTGATGCACTTGCCACGCCTTAGATATTTTGCTGCCTCATGAAACCGCATAGATATCCCAATCTAAAGCCAATACATCAGCAGAGCCAAAGGTGGCAACCCTGACGAATCTACGGTTACCAGCACCATCAACCATGTACAGGCATATCTTTCCATCTACAAGCTGAAGGAACCATGAAGCACCACGTCTGTGTACCAGATGCCCTGCTCGGAGTCTTTCAAGTGCTGCCGAGAAAGAACCACCTGCAAGTGTTAGCTTGCGGGCATCATCGTCTTTATGCCGGTAGACTTCCCGCTCTTTGAGCCAGCGTCCTACGGTTGTTGGGTTGTAGCCTATGGTTCGTGCAGCTGTATCGTGGCTCATGCCTTGATCGCATAACTCATCAAACCTGTCGAGTAGCTTTTGTCTTTTGGCAATGCCTGTTAGGGCTGTCTCACTTGGTCGTGGCATTCAGTTTCTCGTAACTTTCAAGCATTCAAAACCAGAATCCGTATCCCATTCAAAAACAGTTTCGTATTCATCAAACTGTTGATCCCAGATTGCAGTAATAACTTCTTTGATTACTGCGTGTGGGACGCTATGGCAGGTCACCGTAAGTTCGCCCTTGCGGTCTGTCAAAGCTGTAAAAATGCGATGCACTTCTGTAATCGGCATTTTCATTTTGACGGCAAATGCTCGCATGAAATCAATCAAGCGCAAAATGCGATGTACTTCTTCTTTTTCCTCTGCCAATCTGACATCAAACAATATTTCCTGCATTTATCTCCCCCGCTTCTTGCGCTATCCGATCAGCAAAGTCTACGTCCCTGGTTACTGCATAAGCCAGATACCAGAGTGCCTTGATGCTGTCAGCGTTCTTAGTGCCTTTATGTGGCATACGTTGGATGTACTTGAGGACATTACCTGTAGCAAAGTCCAGCCCCCAGTCATCTATGACGCTGAGGGCTTGAATGCTAGATGTCCGGTAGTGTCCGGTCAACTGGCTACCGTTTGCTGAGACATAAAGCGGTCAATGTTGTATGAGACTGCCCAGATGTCTGCGAGTACATCGGCTACTTTGAGTGAGCCAACCCAGTACGGATTTTGAATACAGTAGCCCATGGAGTTGCAGTCGTAGATACCAGCGTCATCACCATTCAGGGCAACCATCAAGTGCAGCGCACCCTTGGTCATATGGATCTCAGAATGGTCAGAGCTGACCTGAATGTGAAGCGGGCAGTCGATAACTGCAAAGATTTCCCGCTGTGTGTCGATGACGTGTTGTGCCATGTCTTGTATGGCTTCTGCGAGTGTCTGATTAGTTTGTTTCATTGTCTTTATCTCCCAAGGTTGGAGGCAAGTTACCCTGCCCCCGAATACAAGTTACCCGTGTTTATGCATCTTCAAACGGGTCGGTGATATCTTCCGTCGGTACTGCTTTGCGGAGTGGTTTTGTAGCTGCAACCTTGACAGGCTTTACGGTCTCGATGATGTTGGTCAGTTCACCGTTCATCTTCTGCCGGGTTCCTACCACTACCTGCCATGGCTTGCCTTTGAGGGCATCGATGTCAAGTGCCTGGAACTGTTGAGCCGTCATGCGTCCAACCATAGAATCAAGCAGGATGGTTAGCTTAGACTTCTCGTTACCGTAGAAGGTCTTGGTGTACATGATGAAGCGGAATGGCTGTCCGTCATCATCGCCAACCTCGGTGGTTTCAAAGACCCATTTGAAGTTAGGCTCCAGAACGTTTGGATCATCGAATGATTTGTTCTGAACCAGTTCGCAATCAATCAGCGCACAGGCATAGATGCCTGCTTCTGCCACGCTGTACTTTTTACCGCTACCTTCGGAAAACTTTCCGTGCTGTGCAAAGAATCCCATTTTTACTCCTTGAGCCATTGGCTCTACTGTTGGCCCGATTGCCACACAGAATATATACCGCAAGGGTATCAACTGTCAAACATTTATTTTCTTGGCAATGTCTGTATCGCCGCCTCAGCGGCAGATACATGACTTGCCCTATCGTTCACCCCACCACCCCTTTCGGGGCGGGGGGTTTGGGGTTCTAGGGGAAAGGGGGGTTCATACAAAAGTGTATCTATAATTACTCTTAAGGGGATACACTTTTTTGATACACTTTTTATGAGCGGTAATACCGCTTCCCTCGGCACTGAATCAGCTGCAATTCCACCGCATCATCAATAGTGTCCCAGACTAGATTTCTGTTCTTTTTCAACCCTTCACAAATGCCTGATTTGGCTTTGCCGGGATTGTCTGTAACGTACTGAACGATGCGATCTAGCATCTCGGTTTCACCACCTGCCGTCGTTACTTGTTGAATGGCAATCGCTCCAGGTTCATCGGTATTGAGACGGTATACAAAGTGAACCCAGTCATCCTCCCCGATGTGCCTATGTTTGACCGTACGAACGTCATACGTCTTGGCTTCGATGTCATGGTTGATAGATAGCACTGCATCGGCCTGTGCTGCCAAATCTGACGCTCCACGCATAGATTCCTGAGTAATAGCCACACCCGGTGCTAACTTCTTGTTGTGGTGCAAAGCGACCACCGCAGCACCTGCATCAATCAACTCTTGGAAACGATCGTAGAGTTTAGCTACAGCCCCGTTATCATTCTCATCCATGCCGTGTACACGAACAAAAGTATCAACCACCACAAGCTCTATCTGATGCTCTTTAATGTACTTCACCAAAGCATCAACATGGTATGGCTTGTCTATCTTGGTGTTCTTCTTTTGTATGATGTGCAGGTTCGGCAGGTCTGTAGGATGCATCATGCGGAAGCGTCCCCAGAACTGCTTCAGGTTGATTTCCTCATTGATGTACAAGACCCTCGCAGGTGTTGTCTCAATGAAGTTGCACCATGTCCGACCACTAGCACAAGCAATCGCAAGGTCAATGCCAAGCCATGATTTACCAGCACCAGATGCCGCCGAAATAAAGTGCAACCCTTTATGGATGATTATGTTTTCAGCAATCCATTCCTGATCGGGACAGTTCTGCCCTTCTTCCTTGAATCGCCACCAGTCCCAAATCTCCAAGGTAGGCTCTGGCTCTATTGGCTTTGCCAGTTCCTCCCGGAGCATGGCGGGCGTTAGTGCTGGCTTATCGGAATCCTTCCATTCAGCCCAAGCACGTCCAGCCTTAGCGGCTACTTCCCAGTCTTGTAGAGGTGGGTCGCAATACTCACGGTTCCACCAGAGCGCAGCTGGATAGGCTGAGTCGTAATCAATGCGGGTAGAACGTAGATAACCGATGTATGCCGTTAGAGCGTTATCCCTGCCACCGTATGGCCCTCCACCTTCCGGATGCTTCTGGTAGAGCTTCGCAAGCGTTCCATCACCATCAAGCTGCCCCGGTTGTCGTTCTCTCCGCTCTGGCTTCGGGTCGGCTACTCCACCCGTAAAGGTCATAATGTCAAACGGTTCATCTTCCAAAGTAGTACTCCAAAATCTCAGGCAGGTCAGCCTTGACAATATCTAGCCTATATTCCCAAGCCGAGTTAGTTTCAAACGCTTGACAGGCTTCTTCAGCTTCAAGCATAAAGACATCCAGCAGGTCGGTTATCCTACCGCTTGCATGACGGATGCGTGGTTCTGCACGTCCTAACTGTCCTTGCTTCGCAGAAGCCAGTAGGGCATCCAGCCTTGCATCTCCAAGATATTGAACAATCAAGGATTCCTTGTATGTTGGCTTGATCCCTCCACCCTTCAAAAGCGTCACGGGCTTTGGGTTGTCTACGTCCTTCCAGTTCAAAGTGCCTGGAACTCTTAGGATGCGATCTACGTTTTGTACGTTGTCAGTGCCAAGGATGATATGGTTTGCCCACTGTCGCATCCTTGCCTCCAGCGTTGTCCTGTCCCGCTGGTTAGATACCGTTACTACCTTGGCGTTCAGTTTGTACCCGTGCCATCCGTTGCCGGTACTTACCACGATGTCGCAGCTATCAAGCAAGGATTCAGAACTTCCCGGTACTTTGGAATCTAGATCAATCCATACTGCACCGACCTGCTCGATGGCATCCTTGCCGAGCTTGCGCCCCGGCCCTTCAGGAGCAACCCTTGGACAGACACCAACGTAAACATCGTAGCCACGCATGGCAAGGCTCATGATGTGCTGTGTTAGGGCTTGCCCTTCTTCACCTTTGAGGCAATGGGGCAACCTGTAGGTGGTTCGGTTAGCGTTGGGTTTGACCTTTGAGAGAGGTCGAATCTCGATAAAGCCGTCAGAGTACGGCTTGAATAGATGCCTAAGGAAGGCAATAGCCATCCCGGCATCCGTGGCTGGAATAGCCATGGGTGTTTCTACTTTCTGTATGTTGTTTCCGTCCTGCTGGAAACCCTCCGGTAGCTACTCCGGAGGGTGGCAAAGCCTATTCCATACAGAAAGGAACATCCACATTATACATCACAAGCAAAACCCGCTCCGGTACAGGGGAGCGGGTTGCATACTTGAACTGTACATATCAAGTAGCCGGTTAGACCAACACAGCATCATACATCAGTCAGTGCAGTTGCACTCAAATAGGTCATCCTCTGTAAAGTCAAACCCCTGCTGACTGGTTGCCATATCTAAGAGTTGTCGATATGGCGCACGGTCACGTCTGAATGGTTGCCCCTTGGCTTCTTCCATACGAATCCAAAAGTCTGCCTGCCTTGGGTCTTCAGCGATGATTCGCAGAATCTTTGGCGTTGACTTTAGGAAGCAACAAACACAGTTACCGTACGAGTTATCCTTGTATGGTAAATCCAAATCAAACGGCATCGATGCCCAGAAATCTAAGACATCCTTCAATCTATGCCCAGCGAGATACATCGGGCAAAGAATCTCACGGTTACCATCTGATTTAAGTCTATGTACTCGACGTGGTTCATCTGCTCGCAACCCGATCAAGTCTGTCCAAGTACGCCATCCAGTTGATTCTTTGATGTACTTTGCAATCGGTCTTATTTTGGTTTCAGCCGTGCAGTACCTGCTAACAACATTTGGTGGTATAGCCCGCTTTGTAATGATGGCTTCCATCGGTTCACCATTGCGTGATGCGGTCTTGTAGTCAACCACCTTGTAGGTGTTTTTACCTTCTTCCGAGTTGACGTATTCAATCCATGTCACAGGTGTAATGTTGTCCGATACGGCTTGAACAAAGTCTAATGTAGCCGGATGTTCAAGCCCAGTATTTGCAAAGCACACTTTGACATAATCGGGCAGAGTGCCACCGTGTGCCTGAACAATCTGCCAAAGCATAAAACCAGAAGTGCGACCACCGGAGAAACTGACCACCTGTGGTTCGGTTATAAAATACGGATTCAAAATGACACCTCAAATCCAACATGATTCGCTATCGCCTGTGCGGCTTCATGCCAAGAGTAAGCCACCACGAACTTATACCCGTGTGGCTCCAATGCTTCACGAAAGGCAACCTGTCCCGGTGTTAGCCTACCCTTACCTGCCTTCATCTCAACATACAGACCCGGTGCAGGACATGGCAGGAAGATGTCCCACACACCAGCCTTCACGCCCATGGCCTTGAACTTTGCAGCTGTACGAATGTCACGATGCCCACCATTAGGACAATGGTAGATCGTGGCAAGCTCAGGATGCTTAGACTCCATCAAACGTACCCAAGTGATAAGGGCAATCTGCTCCCTGTCTTCAAGATGCTTCATAGGTTTCCTTTAGTCTTTGCAATGCCTCTGTAAGCCTCTGTTTGACCACTACAGGCGGCATTCTATACCGACTGGCTACCATGTGGATTGTCTGCGGTACACGGCCATCTAAGCCATAATGCAACACAAGCATCTGTCTGGTCTCTTCATCGAGTTTCAGCAGTGCATCGGACAGCGTACCTTCCTGCTCAGAAAAGTACTCATCCTCAGCTGATGGTGTGCTACCGAATACGGCAGTATCAGCCAAGACCAGCTCAGAACCTTGTACCGGGGTGTCCATGCTGACAGGTTCAATGCCTGCTGCGGTACGGCAGATGTCGATAGTTTCAAGACTCATCCCGCTACGCTCGGACAGTTCTACATCTGTTGGCGGTCGCTTTAGTTCGAGTTCCAGGATGACATAATGCCGCTTGAGTTTGTGCCACTTGACGAGTGCGTGTTCAGCAATCCGGATGGTTCGGTACTGGTTAGACTGGTAACGTCTGAGCTTCTGATAGATCCAAGGATGCGCGTAAGTGCTGAATCTCAACCCACGCTCTGGTTCCCACTTTTCGATTGCTCGAATCAAACCCTCAACGCAGTACTGGCAGGCATCCACAAAGTGTTCTTTGTGCTTGATGACCTTGCACACTTCCCTGACAAAGGCGTAGTTGTGGCGGATCATAGCATCTAGGCAATCATCGGCATGGATGCCAGCAGACCAGCCGTGGTGCAGGAGTAGCATCTCATCGTGAGACAACAAACGCTCCGGGGCTTCTCTCAGCTTCCGGAGCGTCTGTCGAATGTCGGTTGGGCTTGCCTGCACTAAAAGTCCATCTGCTCTTGGACTTGAGCTGATTTGATGCGAGCCTCTGCAATGGCTAAGTACTCATCGTTGATATCAATACCGATGTACTTGCGCCGTTCTTCCATTGATACAAAACCAGTCGTACCGCTTCCATTGAAGGGATCAAGTACAGTATCTCCTCGCTGGCTTCCAGCAAGAATACATGGGCGTATCAGCTCAGTAGGATAAGTCGCAAAATGAGCACCAGGGAATCCCTTTACAGGCACAGTCCAAACGCTTCGCTTGTTCCGCCTACCATCTGCTCCGTATACACGAGCACCAGAACTGAACCTATCACCCTTGACATAATCTGCTTGATAACCCTCTGCGTGTTTATCTCGGATTGTAGGTGGCGTAGTAGCATCTTCTTTTATGGCTTCATAATCGTAATAGTAACGGTCTGATTTTGAAAGCAAAAAGATGTATTCATGTGCCTTGGTGCATCGGTCGGTTACCGATTCCGGCATAGGGTTAGGCTTGTGCCAGATGATGTCCTGCCGTAGATACCAGCCGTACTGCTGGAGGGCAAAAGCAACACGCCAAGGAATACCGATAAGGTCTTTATGCTTTAGCCCTTCAGACATTCTTTGAACAAGAGCTTTTCGATTGTTACTAAACCCAGAACGGCCATCACCAGGCAGGCTTTGTGATTTACCTGCATAACTATCACCAAGGTTGAGCCATAGTGTACCGTCTGACTTCAAGACTCTATGCACTTCAGCGAACACCTCAACCAATGAAGTAACAAAGGCATCAGGTGTAGACTCTAGACCTATCTGTCCATTGCATCCGTAATCACGTAAGCCAAAGTAAGGCGGCGATGTAACGCAGGTTTGTACAGATTCAGCAGGCAATGTCCGGAGTACTTCCAGACAATGCCCTTGCAGTAATGTGTAGTTACTCATCTAACACCGTTAGCCTTGAGCAGTGCTGGTTTTGTCTCCAGCTCGTACCGCAGAGCGTCACGGGTAGCAGACACAAAAGCCAAGAACAGCAGGACACCAACCGCAGTGATTACACCAGCCTTGATGCTGTCCCGAATCATCTTCTTGCGGCTCAGGTATGCAGCCCGATGAGCTTCCAGAGCATAAGCCTTTTCCCGTGCCTGCCGTGCCTGCTCCTGCTGGTCTCTCCACTCTGCCATACGGCAACCAGTACAGATAGCATCTGTATCCACTACACGATCCGCACAATCATTACAACGCTTCATTGCCTTGTCTCCCTATTACCTTTAGTTCTCGAATATTTCTGGTTGTTCGGCCACTTTGTTGCGGCTCTTACGACGAATGGTGAGCAACCGTGCAAGGTCTTCCTCCGCCATGTCCATGGCTTCGGCGAGCTTTGTCAGGTTACTAGCGATAGGTGTTTTCTTACCGGTCATCCAGTCGGAAATCTGCGGCTGAGTAACACCTATCTTCTTTGCCAGCTGTTGCTGGGATAATCCTCGAATCATGCCAACTATATACCATATGTGTATAAACCCGTGTCAAGTGTTTGACAATATATTCCTATGGCATATAATGAACCGTGCTTAGGTACACTGGAGATAAGTAATGACAACATCGGAAACCATTGGGGCTATCGCTCCAGCCCTCATTAAGGCACAAAGCCAGATGCAGGGCATCATCAAAGAAGGCAAGAACCCTGCCTTTAGATCTAAGTATGTAACCTTAGATTCCATCTTGGACACACTGCGCCCTATCCTTACATCAAACGGGCTGATGCTGACACAGGGTAGCCAACAACCTGAGACACTACAGGCTGTAACCGTAGAATCTCGCATCATCCATACATCAGGTGAGTGGATCGCAACCACAGTAACCATCCCGGTAACCAAACCAGACGCTCACGGTCTCGGTTCAGCTCTTACTTACGGTCGGCGTTATTCCGTGTCCGCTCTGCTCGCAATAAGCGCAGATGAGGATGATGATGCCAACGAGGCGGTAAAGCCTCAGGATGGCTACCGTAGAGGCTCAAGCGAAGCTGGCCAAAGGCCTCACGGCAACATCGTGATTGATGAGCCAATTAAGCCAGCACCGGGGAGACCTTTGCAACGATGACATTCGGGCAGGTTTACCCTCGACTGTTTGAGGGTATGGGTATAAGGAGGCACGGTTGGGAGTCTGGCAAGGTTGTCAGGCTCTCAGCTATCGGTGAAAACCATCTTGTCGTGCATCTGCCATCAGGTAACCGGGCTACCTACTGCCCACCTGTAGTGGATTTATACGACAAAGAACAGCAGAAGGTTAGAGACGATTGGGAGGTAGTGAGATGACATTGTTTCAAGAGACTGGGATCAGATGCCCAGAAGATTGGTATTTTACCTACGAGGTATGCGCTGACAATGGGTACGGCTACAAGCTTGGTGAATACGAGCAGTTCAACATTCCAGTAATCAAAGCCGAGATGGCCGAGATTATTGACAACAAAAGACATCCGGAAAAACACCACAGCGCATTGTCTATCATCATCAATAATTTGTCTGAGCCAAGAGCAACAATTGCCGATTGGATGGATACCTTAGAGGAATATCTAAACCAAGTCAACTACACGTGTAAGGGAGATTTTTAGCATGGGATTTGATGTGATTGATGGCGAGCTGTGGGATGAGGAGACAGGCGAGTATGCCGGCCCTGCATCCGGTTGGATCAAGGGTGATGAAAGCCCGGAAGACCTTGCACTCCTGGTGATGCGGAAGCGCATGGACATCGAGGCAAACATCATGGCAGAGAAAGCCAAGATGGATGCCATCGTTGAGAACTTCAGGAAACTCATCGGCAAGCATCAGGCACGGCTTGAGTGGCTGGAGCATCAATACAACGCACAGCTGCAAGACTACGCAATGAGTCAACTGCCACGCAAAGCTGATGGCACACTGAAAGCAAAGACATGGACGTGCCCATACGGAACCGTAGCATTTCGGACAGTGGCTCCTAAGGTTGCTGTGGAGGCTGAGGAGACGGCTTTGGAGTGGGCACGGAAGAACTGCCCGGCAGCTATAAAACTCAAGGAATCCATCCTTGTGAGCCAGTTGCCAGAGCCAATCAGGACAGCCATGTTAGAGCATCCAGCCGATGCAAAGAAGGCAGGCTTCGTGGTGCATGAAGAAACTCAAGCAGTAACAATAAAAACGATAGGGTAGAATCTAGCACCCGCAAGGGAATACAACAACAACAAACAAATGGTGCTTGATGAGCGACAGAAAGACCCGGTCTACCAGCCGGGTCTTTTTGTTACCAGTCAATGGCTACAAAGCCACCATTACTGCCAAGCTCTCGCCATGCACGTATCTTGCGGTAGACACCATCGCCATTGCGCTCCACGCCGTCCTCATCATCCATCTCTGGGCTGGTATTGCCTTCAACGGTTTTGACACCCCAAGGGTAAACACCCGTCACAATACCGATGTGTGCCAAGCGGTTCAGCGGTGCAAACCAAAAGCAAATCAAATCACCAATCCTGACCTTTGTCGGATCTGCTTCAGCATCCTTGACCGAAACCCAGTTCTTCGTTCGCCTTGCCCAGTTGCCATGATCGGGGCAGTAAGCCGAGCGTGGCCAGTCTGCTGGTATTTCAAGGGCTAAGTCGTGGGCTGCATTGCGTAGGCGATACACGACAAACGCAGCACACCAAGGGCTTCCGGGGGGCACAGGTGGAATGGTAGAGGATTGGTATATCTCAACCGCTTTGCCCCGATTGTCTCCCACTTCCTGCACACCGATGTTATCTAGTGCCTCTTTAGCTGCACGTAAAGCGATAGGTCTTGACATGATATATTTCCTCTGTCAGTCCTTATCTCCCTGACTAGGTGGGCGGTTCTCCCAACGCATCTTCGCCGCCCACCGCCTTTTTTCCTTACGACCAGGTCTCCCCGTCATCCACCGACGATATCTGCACAAGGCTTGAGCCACCATCACGATAGTAGGCATACCAAGTGCCAAGCCGCCAAGTGACAGCCGTCTTGCCCTGGTTCACACCACCAGTGACAATGATGCTTGCAGCTGTAATCACATTGCCCTGCGGGTCGTAGATGGCTCTATACAGGTCGTTATTGTGATGCCATACAACAATGCGCTTACCTACCGGGTTGATTGCCACGCTAACGTCATCCCCGGTACTAGTTACTGTTACTGCCACGCTAACTGTCACCCCCTCGTCTTCGGTGTAATACATCTTGATCGCATTGGCTGTTTCTTCGGTGAGAATGTAAAGCCTGCCGTTTTTGTTTGTCGGATCAAAGGCGATATGCACACACTGAGCTTCAATGCTCGTAACTGTCATTGCCCAATTTGTACCGTTAGGGCCGTCTGCAAAGTGTAGGGCTACAGCACCAGACTCCACCACCGCATAGCACATCCGCTGGTTTGGTGCGACATCAGTAGAGACACATACACCTGCAAGTTCCTGCTCCCTAAACCAGCCCCTGTGCCTGTGGCTTGTATGCAGTGGCAAGAGTCCGATATCTGAAGTGCTGTAACTAATATCGTGGTTTGCTTCGGATAATCCCCAAGGCGCACCAGTGTAGTAACGTCCAGCTGCATCTATCGTGCTGTCCGTACCTCGGTTCGCCAATGTGCTTGCAAGTAGCAGGTCAACCGTGCCAGTGGTTATCGGGTCTCCATTGTTATCTAAAAGCGCACCATGCCCGATGCCTCGTATGGTTGTTCCAACGGCAAGATACAACCCGGAATCTGTGCCACCATTCAGGCTGAACGGGTCACTCAGATCTGGTGGGAAGTCACCATTGATACGGTCAAAAAGCGTCTGTGCTGTGATGGTTCCCGCAGCTATCTGATGCCCGTAGGCAAAGTCTGTACCGCTTGTAGCGTTAGGTGTTGCAAGGATGCCACCGCCATACAACCATGTAGCATAACCAGTGCCGCCATTCAGGTAGCAGTTGGCAAGTGGTGGCTGTGATACTGAGCAGGTTCCTGCTCCAGGATACGCAACAGAGTTAGTTGCAGTCCATCCCGGATGTCTGACAATGCTGTTATCAGAGCCGTTGATTTCAGCTACAAGGTCGGTGATGGTAAGCAATGACACGCTGTAGGACGTTGTGCCTGTTGCACCTCCAACGGTCATCTGCCAGCGCACATCTGTCTCTTCTTCGTTCCGGCCATCTCTATCCTGTTGCCAGAATCTCCTACCGTAGTAATAGGTCGTTGTTTCAGCTTCGGCAACGATGGCAGGTGTAATCCGCTCTATCGCTGCATCAACTGTATCCGGCACATAAGTGCTGTCCGTGTTGGTGTACTTCAGCGTGGTTGTGCCGATGTCAACAGCCCCAGAATAGACACGTAACCGCTGGCAGGACGTAACACCCCAGTAAGCCGAATCGACGCTCTCTGAACCAGCGTACGAGCTGCTGGCGGTATTCTTGCGAGGATACGGGTTGTCCTTGTCATCCGTAGCAGGTAATGCGCCAAGGCTATGATAATCAGGACTGCAAAGGTCAAGCGTTAGCGTGGCATAGGTCGTGGTTGCTGCCGTAACGTTCCACCGCTTGGTATTGCCGTGGTAATCGGTCAACTCGATAACACCCGCCACGTTAGTACCGGTCTGTGCCTTGACCTGAATATCTAGATACCTGTAGCCAGACATCCCCTCATAAGGCGTATAGGTGCGATCGTTGCCTGTACCGCTGATGCTTCGGTTGTTGGTCTCAGCAAGACTCCAACCATTGAACCGCCAGCCACGCATCAAAGCCCTGCGAGTGTTAGCGGTTGATGCATCCCCGTTCGTTGTTAGGCTACTGCCGGATAGTTCAGCTGAGATCCATTCAGTAACTTCATCAAGGTTGGTTGTCAGTGTCTCAAGACCATCTGCCGGGTCGGTTAGTGTTGTAGTGACAGCGTAATCATTCATGCTGTCAGTGCCGGCATAAGTTCCACCTGTAGCGGTAACCACACGGGAAGACCCATCAAAGCCAGTGATGGTTACATCGCAGTTATCAGGGTACGCTCCATCCCATGCCCTGATACGCCCTGCAAGACTCACTGAGCGGGTTAGTGCTACCGTCGTGGATATAGTGCCGTCTGCTTGCAGATACACGCCGAAAGCGTCTTCGTCACCATGAAGGGCAAGACTCCATTCCGTGGCAGATTGTGCGTTGTTGGTCTGGCTGTGACTGACATTGTAAACCGCAACGCCATTGACCTTTACCCCAGATACTGCAAAGTTATGCGACTGGTCACCGATGACAAAACCATCTGCTGACAGGCTTGCCTTGTAGGTTGCGGTTTGCCGAGATGACACCGTACCGGTTGCCGTGACAGTCGAGCCACCAGCCGACAGACTACATGATGCCGTACTGCCAACGGTTGACCTCTCGTACCATCTGTATGACGTGTAAGGTGGGAACAGTACAGGAGCCGATGTGCTGCTGTATGCGGTCTCTGTAATGTCCCAGAGCTTGTCTGTGCCTACGCTTCCACTGAAAGTACCGGAGCAGGTTGCAACTGCATCAATGTAGATCGTGCTTGACGCTTCCGTACCGGAGGCTAGCACAACATTACTGGTTGTAGTCACGCCATGCCCATTGTTTACCGTGATGCTTGCTCTGAGTTCCCATGACCAGGGATTACCTACAGTACCCGTGGTGTAGGTCGTAATGGTCAGGTAACCGCTAAAGCCCAGATGCCCGCTAAAGGTAAACGTCGTGTACTTATCCGGGTATTGAAGCTCAGGTGGGATGATTGCAACCGGGTTGACAATACGCACCTGCACGTCCTGCTCGTAGGACATTTCAAGGGTTGATGTTCGTGTGCCGTCAAGGTATGGCATTAGATCTTCTGCCCACGATAAACCGCTTTGCGTACTGAGAATCCAGATGTCTGCTCGGTCACAAAGTCAATGGTTGGAATACCGATGATGCGGTAATCACCCTTTGTGGTTGTGCCATCAGGCTCCATAATGCGAACCACATCACCAAGCCATAACGGCCTGTTGTTAGATGACAAAACCAACAAATCGGATTCCCACTCAATCAGGATTCGCCCTGTAGTCAATCGGCTATAGAGAATGTCGCAGGCAGCATCAACGGCATCCTGAGTGGTTAGAGTTGGGTCTCTTAGCTGATACGGAACAGGCCGGCCCCTCCAGTTATAAGGCCTACTGGCAGGTGCTGTGCTTGCAGTCTCTGCCGCTGTGTCAACCAGTGATTTTGTAATGAAAAGCCCGGTCGCTGGGTCTTGTCCGACAACCTGTACCTGTGTGGCTTCTGGGGTCTCGTAGTGGCTTGACATAGCCCGTACAACACGCTTAGGTCTAAGTACTTCTGGCACTCCTGCTGTTGTTGCTGCGCCTATGCTTTGATAGAGCGTTAGGGCAGGCGTGGTTGTTGCTAGTGCCGGGTCAATCCAAGTGTAAAGATAACCGCTGGTAGTTGGCATCCAACCTGTGATGTAGTTAGCGGCGTAATCGTTCTTGAGCTTGTCGATGTAACCACCGACCGTGTCAAAGAAGTCAGGAGCAAGAGCATACTGCCCCTTTGAAATGTTAGGGCTGTATGGCAGGTCAAGCGCAGGAGAATCACCAGCAAAGTAAGGCCCAGAGGCATCAGGATATCCTGCAATATCCATGAGGTCAAGAATGGCATTCACGAACAGCAGGCCATCGTACGGGTAAGACTCAACGATGTAAGCGAGGTCAAAGTCACGGGTACGGTCTTGCCCAGCGTAAACAAAAACCGACCAGTCTCTCGTAGTATCGCCTTGCTCGTAAGTAATCTCTGGAGGTGTTAGCGTTCCTCTAAAGATGTCAATCTCAGCAGGCGTTGGTGTAGCACCATCGGTCAAGGCAATGCGGATAGGACGGTCTGATGTAATCTGAGGTTGATCTACACCTGCATCGGTTATTGGCTTGCGTCTGGTCGTTAGACTACAAGTAGCCCTTCCGTCATCATCTACGCTGATGCTGAGTCGTTCAACATCGCAGGTAATGTCTACCGGGTCATCAGCTGTAGACCCTGCATCAGGTTGATAGACTAAGTCCACCTCATAGAATCCGTAGGTAGCTGCACCGGTTGCGCTTGTTAGGCTTACCTTTGCCCGTACGTTCTTTATGACACCGTTAGGCGTGTATGCCGTCAAGTCATCCTTTACGACGCTGTATGAAGCGGAGGCAGTGCCTGTGCCTATCTGGTCGAAAGCGTACGTGCTTGTGAATGTTGCTCCCGTTGGTGGCGCATACCGCAACTTCTTTACCGGTGAGACACCGTAGCCGCTGGTAGCAAACTGTAGTTTTGCCAACTGCACCGATGCTTGCCCAGCAGGAACTAACCAAGAGAAAGCGGCGGCAGGCGTAATGTTGTTGCTTGTCAATGCCGATAGGTCACCAAAGACATGACTGAAAGCCAAACCATTAGATGCCACAACTACAAGTTCACGCCTACGGCATGGAATCATCATAATGGTGATGAACTGGCTATTGACTGAGTTCGTACCAACGGCTCCCGCTTGAGGTGCGATATTGCTATCGTTACGAGTGTATGAGCCCACCAGCGTCCCGCTCTTGTATACCTGTGCGCTTCCATTTGCCCCAAACCAAACCTCTACAGAACCAGCCGACCCAACACCCCAACCAGCCTTCAAGATGACCGTATCGTCGGAATCTTTGAGCCCCGGTACATAGACCGAAAGATAAGCCGATTGGTTAGCACTCCAGGCTGTCGTAAGCGTAGCCCGTTCCGTGACGTTCAACGACTGTAGGTAGTAATCTCCGGATGCTTTTATCTGCATCTGTTTCCATGATGCGGGAGTGGTTAGCGTATAGTCTGACTTCTGGAATCTTGCGTAGTTTCCTGCGTAGGTTGTGCGCCATGCTGCCGTAGTAGGAAGCGGAGCAAGCATCAAGGTTAGGGTAGTAGGGTCAAGCCATACACCGCTACTCTTGGCCATGTCCCAAGTCGTACCGTCAGCTGCAACTACCAAGCGTCCTTTTTGTGGGCGTGGTTCTGGGCAGTCTACTTCAATCTTTAGTGGCCATGCGTTTGCCATCAGAACCTCTTCATTATTCCGGGAGTGCCGTTGCGTCTTGCTTCATCACGGATTACTGATCGCACTGCTCGTTCCAGTTCAGTACCAGCAGGAATCAATCCACGGTTACCACCGCCCATAAAGTCACCCATACGGATACCGCCACCGCCACCTACTGCAAGCTCCGCAGCCGTAACGCCCATCTGACCGAGCCTGCCACCACCAAGCGTCTCTCTACGTAGAGTCAAAGCGTCTGCCGTTGTCTTGGTGTTTTCTGCAATCTTGCCGAGCATATCGGAGATTGAAGGGCCACCCATGCCACCTGTACCCTGCGCTCCGCCGAAAATCATCCCCGGTGGTAAACCTTGAGGGCCGAGCATCTCACGAATCATCCTGCCATATTCAGCAGCTAAACCTGGCACTGCATCTAACGCTGGTAATGGAAACCTTGGTTTTACATAAGGCATTGATGGATCTTTAGTAGTAGGTGGTTGCAATTCTGGAACATCAAAATACCCGGTAGGAGCTGAGAGAATCGATTGCTGTGTTCCAGTTCTTGGATCGAATATTTTCACCTTTGCAAAGTGCATCATCAAAGAATCAAAGCCAATGCGTAACGACTTTAACAACTCATCTAATTTGGCTTTGATGTCACCAAACGTATTATTTGTAAATGCTTTGATGTTGTAGACAATGGTGTTAAATAACGTCTCAAAAGCAGTGCCAAGTTGTTGGAAAATTGTTGGTAGTTGTGCAAAGAATGCCAGCAGATTAGCCGTTACATTTATCATTGCTTGCTGGAAGTTACCGCCAGGGGCGAATGCTGAGATAACCCGGTTTAGAAAGTCTTGGATTACACCAGACTTACCAATAGCTGAAAACACTTCACCTATCTTCCTACCCATCTCCGCAACACGCTCAATCAGGCGCATAGTGCCACCTTCGGCACTGCTGAATATATCAAGGATGCCACGACCGATAGGAAGGAAAGCCTGCTCTAATGCATCCTGTAGATTCTCAAAGGTTGTAAGTGCTGAGGTCGTAGCCTTAGGAAGTTGCTCCAAACCAGCGATGATGCGCTTAATGGCTTGGTCTGCACTGATGCCCATCTTCTGAATGGCTTCAGTCGATGCCGTACCAAAAGCGGAAACCAAGACCTGCCGGATCTGCGGGACACGCTCGGCAATCTGGTTGATTTCCTCAGCTGAGATACTGCCCTTACTCGCTATCTGACCTAGTGCCAGGATAACGCCATCCAGTTCTGACTTACCCTTACCAACCAGCGCAAGAGCATTTCCGAATGCCATCAATGCACGTTCAGCGGTTTGTGCGTTTAGCCCTGCGGCTTCGAGTTGAAGAACACCCGCACGAACCTCTGTAAGCCCCAATCCGGGCAGTTTTGCTATTTCTTGTAGCCTTGCCAGTTGGGCTTGTAGTTCCTGCGCATTCTTGGCATAAGCGGCTAGACCACGCACCTGTGAGTCATAAGCCATGGCGGCTTGCACTCCGGTTACGGAAGCAAAAGAGTTCTGCGCTACCTCGAATAACCGAGTGGCATCTGCCGCAGTGCGGATTGCTTCACCCACACTTTTAGCAGATTGCCCAACACGTTGCAAAGCACGGACAGCAGCGGCTTCACCGACCACCGATATCTTGGCTGTGAGTTCCGCTACTGTCATTACCTGCCTCCAAACAATGCCCCAAGCATTTCGACCTGTTGCTTTTCGATTTCTTGACCTATCATTGCCACTTCGGCAATCTGGTCAAGGGTTAGGTCGGTCTCGCTTGGATGCCGGTTGAGATACTTAACGGTGTAGTAGGCAACCTGACCTGCCACACCTCTTAGTCGTTTTTTGCGTCTTTTACCCGTCCCTGCAGGTCATCGGTTGGATACCAAGAGATGAACTCCCCAAGGATACGAAAGAAGGTCTGCTTGCTGGTTCTTGCCAGATTCCCAAAAGCCCGGAGCGGTGATTCTTCTGAGCTGTCCGCAGGGTCTGGTACATAACACCGACCAAGTAGGTAAATCTGGTACAGCATCGCTTCGGGAAACTCAGCGAATGCAACACGCAGGGATTGCAGCTCTTTAGCGTCAGGGAAAAGGTCAGCCGCCTTCGGTTCACGGAAGCGGAGTTCTGCGCCATCTCCAGCAACATCGGACAGGTCTACAGTAAGTAGACCTTTGTCCGTGTCTTTAGGAATCTGTTTTAGGGATTGTAGTGCCATGGCTTAGTGTACTACGACCAAGCAGTAGCCACGCCGTTAGAACCAAGAGTGATTGTTGCCGACTCAGTAACCGCTTCCTCATTGGCTACGTTGAGTCCAGTACCGGTTACAACGCCGACAAAGGTCTTAGCGGTAAGGGTTCCAGGCGTAACAACAATCTGGCAGTAGTAGCCGTCCTTGCCAAAGAAAATAGGGTTTACAACGCTATCGACTAAAAACTCGACTTCAACAGATCCGTTAGCCTTGGTGACTTGAGCCTTGTTCTGTAAGTCACAAAGTGCAGAGACATCAACGGTATTAACGGATGAGGAAAAGCGTACCGAGCGAGCGATACAGGTATAAGTTTCAGCTGTAAACGCTGAGGGCGTACCGTCTTGATAACCACCAAAGGCAACCGTAACGACGCAGTTTTCACCGATAAGCGCACTTGTTCTTGTAAAAGGCATAATTTACTCCTACTGTTGCGTGACGAATCGGTACACCGCTGTCACTCCGAAATCTGTACGACCACCACTCTCCAAGCCGAACGTCTGAGCGGTTGATTCACGCCTAACGTAGAACCTCGGCGTGGTACTCGAAACGTGGATATTGTCAAGCAGTGTGTCAATGCGGGACATGATAGTAGCCGAGCTTGCCATCGATACCGCACCGCTAGCAGTATCCCACACGGTGATTCTGTAGGTCGGGTACGTGAAAACCCTGCTACCGCATAGCGTGTCTTGGTCTTGCCCTGCGTTACCGGCACGGTCAAAGACCACGTAGGGGGTGACAGGTTGCCTGCGTGATATCGGGTCAATCTGCGGTGCGATGGTGTTGTACACAGACATCTGGAACCCGTTGGGCTGATTGTCAGGAGCAAGCAAGCCCATCAAGGTTGCATCGCCGCTAAGGGTCTCGTAGATCCATTGTTCGATTACGGCTGGTTCAAATGCCATTACTTGTCACCCTTTAGAATCGACTTCACAGCAGCCTGAAAAGATGGGGCTACATACTCAACAGCAGGACGCAGGAATGGTCGAGCGGGTACGTGGTTGCCAGCCTTTGATATCCAGCCAAGCTCCAGCGGTACGCCATACTTTGCATCTACCACTACCTCGGCGGATGCCTTGCCGGTCATCTTGTTGTAAATGCTTCCAGCAAGAGTACCGGTGTCACTGTTCGGCGGTGTCCCTGGCGGGCTTGAGAAGTGATCGCCATACTGTCTGTACTTACCGCTACTTTTTAGGATGCTATCTTTTGCCGTACCCTCGACATCCGCAGCAGCCTTGCCGACAGCCATAGACAGCTTGCCTAGATTCTTTTGATAAGAATCCAAGCGCACTTTTTTGAGGCTAACCGACATCTTTATCATGGTGCCAGTACCTCGATCTCAAGCGGCCCGAATCGTCGTACCGTGGTTGACACCGTGAAGGATACGGTAATCCGAATCATTGCCGCCGTGCCGTACGCCGCCGGGTTGAGGATGCTTAGGATGCCTTGTGCGCTGTACTGCTTGGTGAGCACCACAGCACCACCTGAGAAAGTATAAGCCGCACCAGTCGCGATGTTAGTGAAGGTGATGCCGAGCGTCCCGGTTGTAATGTCTACCGGGCTACCAAGCTCATCTACCAAACGCACCACGTAGGAGTGCCAATCACCTACCCATGCGGACGCTTGTACGACCTGCTGAGGGTCTTCGGTCAAGTTGAATATCAATGCCATCAGATGTCCCTCACATAGATGCGTAACGGGCCAAAGATTTGGGTATCACTTGCACCCGTTGTGCGTGTAATCGTTGCAGTGTAGGTTCCAGGCGTATTCGTTACCGTCGTGTCAATCGTAAAGGTTGCTCTGCCATCAGCTGCATAGGTTGCCGTACAAGAGTACGTGTCAACCAGTGAACCACCGCTGTTGTACACCTTAGCCGTTACCGTTGCAGAGGTGATGTCAATGCCATTGCCGTTGCCATCTACACACTGGATGTCTACGCCATGCTGTGCGCCCTTCTGAATGTCAAGCGGATCCGATGCACCTAAGCCATCAGCCTTGACTTCATAAGGCCCCATGCGTACCAGAGCGGCAGAGGTTACAGGGGTAACCAGTTCAGCGTTGACGTACTGACCGAATGTACCTGCTGTTGTGTGCGTTGCTCGCATCTCTTCCCAGACGTTGGACGGGACATCTTGAACCGCAGTATCAATGCCTGTAACCGTCTGGTCAATCTGATTGACAACACCACCGAAGGTTGTAGCGTCGTTGTAGCCTGCTGGGCTTGCACCCCAGACCGCCGAGGCAGTCTGTGCAGATGTCAAGCCACCAGATGACAGTTTGATTGTCATCACCGCACCGTTAGTACCAGATGCACCACGCACCACGATCGTGACATCGTCAGCACCAGCAGCCAGTGCAGCATCGGGAATGTCAAATCGATACACGCCCGGCATATTGGTAGCATCAACCTCAGCAAAGCCGCCTGCTGTCCACGCCTGTGCGATCGTACGGGCTACCAGCGGGATTGATACGCTTGCTGTGCGTGTTCTGTTGTAGCGAGCTGAGAGACCAGATGTTGAGGCTGTGAGACCTGTAGCACCTAGATACAGTTCGATGGATTGGGATGTTGAGCCGGGAGCGATTGTTATTGTGCTTGCGTTGCGCTCGGTTGGGTTGTATGTAGGAGACAAAGTCGCAACAGTTGAATAGGTCTGATATCCAGCATCTGGCGTTGCACCTGTCCAAGCAATTGACATAACGTCTGTTGCTTCTGCACCTGATGCTGTTCCAAATCCTTGGTTTGGACTTCCCTGCTGCGGCCCGTAGAAATCTATAGGATTGATTCCGGCTATACGACTGTAGCCATAATCAAGCCTAGAAGCACCAACAGAACTTGAGTTAGCACCTACTGCAATTGTTCCGGATCGGTTAGCTGCATTACTTGTAAATCGATTGTAATCTTCTGTGGCAGTCGTGCTTGTTCCGTTTATAGCAGTTGCATTGTATAAGAATAAACAGTTTCGTACTGTCGAAACAAATGAAGTACTACCACCAAGTAGAGCTAACGCAGTACTTGTATTGCCAATAAAAGTACAGTTCCTAATAGATACTTGCACGTTTACAAGATATACGCCTTCTGCTGTACCACCCTGAAAAAGACAATCAGATATTGATGTTGTGTCGGCAACATTGTTTCCGCCAATGATAACAGATATTCTTCCCGAGCATATAAACACGCATTTTGAGATTGTATGATTAGCAGCTCCACTTGCTGGTGAACTCATATACAACAGCGTGGATTCTGTTGATGCTGTGCCATAAGTTTCGTTTACGAACAGACACTTTGTAAAGGTTATGTTTGTTGAAGTTATAAACCTCACAAGGTTTGACCCGGTCGCACCAGTTGGGCTGCCTTCAAAAATAATATTTGAAAACGATAAATAGTTTTTTGACGTTGCTGACAATTGCGGTGCAGTTAAATTCGCTACTGCATTACCGGCACTCGAAAAGCCGGAAAGTCTTACAGGCCCAGCAGTAACTCCACTAAACTGAGAACCTGTTACATCTCCAATAATAGACAGAGTACTCGTCGGGCTTGTAATAGTAACGGTTACTTTTTCGTTGTAATGACCGGGAGCGATGTAAACCGTATCACCACCAGTTACACCAGAACCTGATGTAAATGGAGCCTGAAATGTACCCCACGCCTGATTGAGTGCAGGGCCTGTCCCGTTTCCTGTTCCACCGGGTCGCACATAATACGTTGCCATTATTCAGCCGTCCCCGCTACGATTTCCTGAGCCATAATTACAGCAAACTGATTGCTATAGTTCTGCTGAAACTGAGCATCCTGCGTAACCCACCAACCAAATACTGATGTGCCATTCTCACCGAATGTTCCAAGGATATTTCCAGCATCATCGGTAATATCACCAAAGACAATCCAATCACCGGGACTATTCGGGTTAGGCTCCAGCCTGTAGTTCTGCAGGTTCATTTGCCCACCTTCAAAGCATTGATTCCCGTACCTTTGAACGGCATCGTCAAGAAGCCCAGCGCAGCAGACATCGCAGCAGAGACACCAGCCGCAACAGCCTTAGACCCGTACAGTGCCATCACTGCTCCAAGCTCGGCTACATCCTTGGCTTCTGCGGTACGAACACCATCACCGAAAACGGTTGCAAAGGAAGCCACAAAGGCGATTAAGACAACAACCGCCAACCGTCCAAAAGATATTCCATTCATCGTTGTATGATTGCCTCCAGTGCGCTGACCTTGTTTTCTAACTTGCCGAGTCTCTGCTCAATGCGTCTGACTTCCTGCTGTTGTCCGTCAAGTGTGCTGATGATATGTGCCACCTGAGTCTCTAAGCGGGTCA
>SXGQ01492623.1_pt1 | contig 28352 bp, 32 predicted proteins | sample 3178371 | NCBI WGS metagenome assembly SXGQ01 (sample SAMN11356859, study PRJNA531348) | freshwater metagenome | isolation source: freshwater sample F1-20 | place: China: Fuxian Lake, Yuxi | collected 2017-12-25 | reverse complement strand
TTATCCAACATTTCAGCTACATCAGAGAGGAATAGATGATTCTTTTTCCAATCATCATAGTATTCCAGATTCACAGAGGAGAGACAGCAGACAGCGGTGCGATCTTTGTCAGTGGGGAGAATTATCTCGCTGCAATTGTGTACCAGAATACCATTGGCAAAAAAGGATTCCGTATCCCCAACAGTCAAGTCATAGACTGGTATTGATGGGGCAACGTCATCCCCCACAGTAAATGGGGCAGATTCATACCACACAGTAAAGCGTTCATTGTTACTAAGCCGATCCATGGTATCTCTCAAGTCTTTGGCTTCTACCCACCCTCTTGTCGTGGTGTAAATCTTATGCTCGTGTGTGCACCGCAAGGTATTCCCGCTAGCAGTTCTGATGTGAAGGACTTTCTCGACGTCTCCTGTTTTCCCCGCATTAAGAACTGGGGACCAAACAATTTCCCCATCTTTCATAGAACACACATAACACTCACTATAATGTCCAGACTGCCATTTTTCGACAAAATGATCTAGACGCTCAGACACATAACCCTCATCCTCTGGATCAAATGACACCGCAATCATCGTCTCCCCAGCCAAGCACAAATTGGACTGCTTAATACTCAATCCTAATTTCTTTTGGAATTCTGGCAGGTGTCGATTGGAGGTATCAATGAAATGCAGATAGGGTTCGCCCGTTTGCATTCGCATTTCTAGAATACGCTGCCACAGTTCTTTGGCTGAGATCGTATCCCGCACGACACCCGAATGGGGGTCTTTTAGTTCCCAGGTATCATCAGCCTCCGGATCAATCATGCATCGTTCAATAATCTCCATAAAGGCATCGGTGATATTGATACCATGATGGAGATTCTGACAGCGCATATTCGGATCGCCAGTGGGTTTGCGCATCTCCAGAAACAAGAGAATGTCTGGATGGGAAATATCCAGATAGGTCGCATAACTTCCTCGGCGGGTTTGCCCCTGACGATACGCCAGACAGGAGGCATCATAGGTTCTCAGGTGCGGCATAATGCCCACCGACTTATCATCAGTGGAACGAATCCCGACGCCAATTCCCACACCACCACCCAACATTGAGAGCCAATTGACTTCAGACAGAGTATCAACCAATCCTTCAGCGGTGTCTGCGAGCCAAGGGAGGTAGCAATTATGGACGATAATCGCACTACGACCTACCGTAAAAGTATGAGTATTGGCCACCTCAATATCATAGACTATTTCCGTTTTGCCACTCTTCTTAAGAGAGAAATTCTTATTCTCTAACGCATACATAGGCTCAATACGGTGCCGGTCAGCATCAAGTTCATCAACCCGAACCCACCTATGCTCTGTCGTCCACACTATACCATTTCCTTCGACATGGGAGATCTCGTTATCATATTCCATAATATACAGATTATCTTTATCACTCTTCTTAAGAGAAAACTTCTTATGCTCCATACGAAACAGATGTTCAACTTGATGTCGGTCTGCATCAAGTTCATCAACCCGAACCCATCCATCTTCTCTAGTCATTATCAAATGATTCCCAGTCACATGGAACACATCATCGCCAAATTCGAGAATATAGAGATCATCGCTCATGTGGGATTTGGTGTTCGTGATGGGATTATAGGTACTATTATGAGAAAGTACCAGATCACCAATACGAAGTTCTGAGATTGGTCGTTTCCCCGTGTTGGTAGTTACTAGTGTCTCGCCAGTAAAACAGCTGATAGGCAGTTGCCGCTTCTTAGCCGCAAAGGACAAAATTGGGGTTGAATAACTCAGCCAATGCTTTGAGGCATAGTCATAGAGCCGTTGGGCATGCTCAGGATTGCTTCCGAATTGCTGGGAGACAAATGCAAATCGTTCTTGCGGAGAGGTCTCTTCCTCTGTCATATAAGATTCTTTGAGTCGCTTCAGACCCAATTCATCAAAGAGGGCATCACGGGTATAGTCGAGTACAATCTTGTTGTCAGTCATGATTTCTCTTCCATAGCTTGAGCGGTAATGGGAAATTGTTGGGTAAAGATCTGCCAGCACTGATCGGCAATTTGTCGATGTTCAAGTTGAGTACCGTTCGCCCGTCGCAATTGACAATAATGGCCCCAGCTGCGAACTGTTCCGGACATATAGAGACGGCTCATGGTACAACCTTCAGGAAGCACCGATCGGGCTTGTTCCTTGGCAATCCCATGCTTAATAGCCCACTCATATGTAGTTTGTGCTCGAAGAATGACTCCCCGTTGCCGGTCCTCCCATTCCTGATTCAGGGCCTTATCTGTAGTCATCGTGCTATTCTGTCGATTTTTAGTATCCTGTAATCGGGCCTCTCTAGCTACAAACGTCAACTCCTTAGTGGGATCGGCATATCGCTGAGAAAATTCCTGAAAGTTGAAACTTCTATGCCGAAGTATTTGTCGAGCGATGTCCCTCGTGGTGTTAATCTCCACGGCCATACTCACCATTTCAAAAATAGACCAATGGCTATTCTTGATACAGTATCGCAGAAGTTTTGCCGAAGTATCGAGATTGAGTTGATTGGAGGGATTCGAGACTCTCGCACAATAGGCAATGAGATCCTCTGCGGTCTTCACTCCCTCAATCATCGGCTGTGTCACAGCAACCAATTTCACCATACCCATCACCCCATTTTCCAAAATGATAATTTAGCCCTGGCCTGTAATCCTGAAGACGACTCACGGTAGATGGTCTGTGTCAGTTCCTCTATCGTATGCCCATTCAGAATCATCTCATTAATGTCTTTTCCCCGTATAGTAGAGGGCCAGAACATCACCCGATGTCCAGCATGAATAGCCTTTCGCATAGCTTCAACGATTTCTTTATTGCGCCGCTCATTATCAAACACCAAATACGAATCGGAATGTTTGACTCGATCTGCGGCTAATGATAAATTCGCATCACTGGCTGCAATCGCATTAGAGAAGAACAAACTATCTAATGGACCCTCAGTGATAATCAAAGGAAGATCCAGCGACATTCGATCTAATCCATAGACTAATTTATTCGTGTCCTCCGTGAGACGAATAGTCACATATCGAAGTTTGGCATCGGATGCCAAGGCTCGACCTGAAATGGCTATCATGGCTCCATAGGTATCATAAAAAGGAATTAATAAACGTGTATCAGCGTAAACCTTTTCCGTTTCATTCTGCGCCAGATGATGAATAACGGCTTTATAATTCTCGGTATAGTGCAACAGAGACCAGCGTGAAATGGGAATCTGCCTGCGTGTGAGATATAGCCGACAATGATGTTGATTAGGTAGATAGTCACATCGTTCAGCCCCTTCAATCAGGATTTGTTTGACCGTATCAAAACGAACAACTGGAAACGTCTGGACTGTGTGTGCCGTTTTACGCTGAGTGTGTTGATGAGGATCTCGATACGTTTCTAACAAATACTCTTTATAGAGTGTAGAATCAAATTGTTTCAGAATTGTTTGAATATTGCGAGAGACACCACAATTATGACACTTGTAAATGATTCGATCTTTTTCACGAAAGAAATATCCTCGTGTTTTGGTTTTCTTCCTCTGAGAATCCCCGCAGAGAAAGCACCGACAATTCCAAAGATATTCGGATTTTCGATGAAATCCCTCAAATCGGGGGGAAATCAGTTGTAAATATTTGCCGTCCACATAAAAAGACATAAATCATTATATATTAACAACTCACAAAAGTCAAAACTATTTCAAGATGGCTTCAAAGAAGGCTTGGATTTTGGCAGAGTAATATCCCAGAAAAAAGGTGGCGGCAAGCACTGCCCAGACCATTTTCCCTTGTTTACTCAAATTAAATAGTGAGGAGATCGGATCTTCGTCGCTATTTGTCTTGGGAGATGCGGTTTTATATTGAATGGCTAGACAGTCTAAGATTTTTTGTTCTTTCCGTTCAATCATTTCTTCAATTTCACGAGCCACCGTGGTGATGCGAGAATGTAGTTCTTTGATGTCCTGTTGAATAGTGTTCTGAAATCGTTCATGTTGTTCATGTTTTTCTTCATGAAGTGTAATCATTCGTAAGAGATTCGTATTGACTTCTTGAATTTTCTCAATGGAGTGGGACAAACGTTCGAACAGTGAGATGCTTTGATGCACATCACGTTCTAATAGTCCGACTTGTAGCTTTACCTGAGAAATATCGTCATTATGGTCTGTGAGGGCCATACTACTCCTTATTTGGCTCCGTACCGAAGATAACACATTGCGCCGGTTCGTTCATCTTGAATGATGATCGGTCGTCGATAATCGTCATTACCATATGCACGAATAGCTTGGCCAATCTCATCAGTGCCGACATAATGTTCATATCGTGCGTATTTCTTTTTCCCCCATCGAGCACGATGGAACCAATCGGAATTGACTTCAAACACTTCAGTTCCTGCAAACTGTTTGCGCTTCACCATCGGAGCTGAGGAGACTCCTGGTTCACCCTGAGGTCCAATGCCAAGTCCCGCTACCGCCCCACTTCCAGCTGAGTTGGCGGGGGCTTCTTCTGTTTGCACCCCAGTTCGTTGAATCTGTTCTCGCCCAGTATCAATTTGCTGAGTCGCTGACAACGATACTTGTACTGGAGATTTGGATTGAAGTCGTTTCATCGTAGTTCTCGTAGTTTATTGGCAATCGTCATATCTACCGAAATCGATGAAGATAAAATATCTGAGGCACGAATTCCCTTAATCGTCTCTGGCATATAGGACAAAAAAATCAAGAACGTTTTTAGTATACTATATTCAGCCGACCGAATATAAAAAAATAACAATCGGGTGGTTGCCGGCACACCAAACACATTATATAGTACCACCAAATGATTTATAATGAGACGTTCTCGTAATTCTCCAGTTTTTTTAAATCGACGAAACAAGCGGCCCAGATAACTGAACCGCTTGAAATCGTCTTTAAATTCACTCCGAATGCAGTTAGGGCGTTCATACGCTTTCACCGCATAGAGTAATGCATTATCTTCCGTCAACACTTCAAACATTCTCTACGTATCGAGTGCCGTTCCCTCATCTGTTAAGATCAACAGATCATTCAACGACGGCTCGTCCATAATTTCCGCATAAAATTCATATTGTCCAGTTTCTAACTGAAAATACGCTGTATACAAAAACCACTGCGCATCTACACCATCGATCAAGTATATATGTTCGCCTTCCACGGGGTCAATCGGATATGCAAACAACGGCAACGCTAAATTATAGGTTGTCATTAAGTCATACAAACGCCGGTATCCGACTTCTGGGCTCAGAAGCAATGATTCAAATTCTTCTGTGAACTGATCATTCAGCTCAGTACACCAGTCATCGCCCGTAGGCACCTCTGTGGATCCGTTCAGAGAACCCACAGAGACAATATGATCTTCATCAATGGCAAATTGTTTAAATGACATTGCCATATAACGTTCTCCTACATAATTCAATCAATGACTACTGGGGCAGCTGGGCATCATCCAGAGTGCCGTCATTCTGCGATCCCATCGCCACCAGCGTCTCATACTGTACTCGACCCGCACGACCCCCCAGAGTCACTGTGAACGTGGCAGGAAAATGTCCTGTTGCATTCGCAGCGGTGGCGGTCGGAGCAGTCAAATATCCTGCGCCACCATCGTTCAGGGTAATGGTGCTAATCGTATTCGACACGCTATTGACGGTGAAACTAGCATTCGCACTGTTACCACCACCACCGGTAAAGGTGATATATCCTGCGGCATTGTAGTTCGTATTCCCGCCAGTAATTACAATCGTGGTTACTGGACCGGTGCCTGCCTTCCGCACCGTCCAACCAGTATGTTGAACTTTATTGCCTTCTCCTGTGGTATTAGCTCTTTCTGCGGGGGAGACCCCGAACACCCCCACCGCAGCTTTAGCGACATACGCCCCAGAGGTGGTATTGATATACAGAGCATCCCCATTCTGGGCAACCCCCAAACCTCCCGCCACGGCAAATTTCGGTGCGCTTGTGTTGCTATCTGTGTTTGACCAAAGTGACATCGTACTTCTCCTTACAAAAGTTAATAAATCCCCAATTTCCGCAATTCATCTAATGTCTGACTCACACTGGTATGATGGATGGCCGCACCACCCGCTCGTTGAAATTCTTGAATATTCTTCGGAAAATCGTCAATTAAGAGATTCGGCCCAGATTCTGATTGAGCATAATCTTTCTTTTCGGTTCGCCTCACGATATGAGTACGCATAAGGGGAATTCCCAAATGTTTCTTCAGCCACATCAATTTCCCAATGCGTGAATATTGCACCCCAGCCTCACGATCCCAGGTTGCCTCAGCTGACAGGATATGGGCTTGATGTTTTGCAATTACATTCCATAATCGTCGCATTTCTGGCATCTCTGGTAAATTTACCCAAAACCTATCTTTCAATGCCAAAATCTGTTCACGGTCACGTCGGTTCACCGCATCCAGAATAGAGGAGTCAAAGGAATGCCCCAAGGCCTCTTCTGCTCCCCGTTCAAAATTCACCAAGACGCCATCCATGTCGCAATAAATGATCATCGCTGTGTAAACACCAACGGTGAATATTCTGGATCTTTTTCAAATTCAGACTTTCCCCCAAGTTTCTGTTTCTGTTTGTCACGACCAGACTTCAAAGCACCTTTGAGAATCTCGTCCTTTTTGGTGTTATCGACGGGCGATTCCACCTCTTCCTTAGTGGGCCGTTCCGATGATTTGTCATACTTCGCATCTACCTTGGTCTTTTTCATGAAGGATCCCTTATCCTTCATTTCAGTGTAGCCTTCTTCCATTGATTCTTTCGTGACATGCCGATGTGGAATAATGATAGTCCTTGCACCAAATTTATCAAACGCATCACTGTCTAATTTTATATGGACCTCACCGTTCCCATCAATCTTCGTGACCACTCCGAAATATCCAGCCCCACCTTTCGCTCCAAACCCTCCATGCACACGATCTCCGACCTTGACATGGTCTTCATTGACTATCTTCAATTTACACTGACAAGTCTCGCATCCACAGTTCGGACATACTACCGATTCTTTGACCGTATATGATTCAAGATGTTGTGGTTGTGTTTTGACGGCTCCTAGACGATATTGGATTTGTTTCGGATGGAGTCCCTTCGGTTTAATATTCACTTCCCCGCTCGGGTGAACATGAATGACCTCATGGGGATGCCCCTTATGTGGGCCAATTTTCGGAACAACCGTGTCTCCAACTTTATGTATGGGCGTCATATTATGCCCTTTCTTTGGCTACATCGGTGGCGGTGGCATACATTACTTCTTTAGCCCGATCTCCATACCGAGCCTTAAACCCAGACAAATTTTTCTTCATACTCTTGACAACTTCTTCCTTCTTCTTCACTTCATCAGCTGTCAATTCCCGTTCTTGCAATTGTTTCTGACGCAAGGCTTTCAGTGATTTCTTCTCCCCAGTCACCGATTCCATCACGACTCCATTAACCATATTGGCGTCAAATACCTCAATCGTGTCCTGCACTCCTTCCACCTTGACCGCCACCACTTCCGGTGCCGCTACGTCGGCTTTCTTGCCCTTCCCTTCCGACTTCTCCTGCGCTGTTTTCAGTTCCTTGGTGAAGGTCTCATTGTCGGGCTCTTCCGTCAAGGAGTCCAACCCCTCGACATTCAAAGATTCAAATTTTTTCTCTCCTTGTTCATAAGAAAGTATGGCCTTCCTCTTCTTCAATTCTTTCTCAATATGGGGAATTGCGTGATGCTCAGTTCCACTATACCCCATATTATGATGATGGAGAAACTGAAGATGCTTTGTTGGGGCCTTTGAGACTATACTCTTAAATTTTTCAGGAGAATGATGAGGTTCTAGACTATCTCCCAATTTATCAATGGATTTGCTGGTTCGATCAGAGATGGTTTCTTTCAATGAATCCAACTGTGTCTGTTCCCGATGTTCCAGTAACTTCTTATAATCCAATTTGCCATCTGTCATAAACTGTTTCGTAAACCGTGCCATAACGTTCTCCTTCTATTAATTTAATTCCACCCAGGTGACTGCACCGATCGCATCATCATTGATAGTAGTCGCTTTCGCAGCGAGAACAAACGTCTCCATTGTTCCCGATAGATCAACACGCAATTGATAGCTATCTCCAGCTACCTCAGTAAACCGTACTTCTACTGGTTGAACGTTAGTGCCACCAATAAACATCCCCTGGAGCAAATTCACACCGCCGTCGACGGCGGTGGCGGTGATGTTATATTCTACACAACTTTCAGGCCCCGCACTAACCCACGTCCCATTTGTAACGGTAGCATTTTGAAGAATTTTATAATTGAATGGCGTACTCTGCAGGCCATATAAATTAGCTAATTGGGGAATCACCACATTTCCCACATTCGCAGCTTTCAATCGAATGGCCACCAGAGGTCGATAGTCCGTCGCTGATAACGACACCCCCGCCAAGTCATTGGAAATCGCATTCGTGATGACTTTACGGGTAAATCCACCCTCAGAGACCACCGTTGAACAAATTTGTTCGAGTGTAGTATTACTCGACGCCACACCCGTTGTGACAATTTCATATCGAAGAGGTAATGTGGCAGTTGACATATACGTTTTGGTGATTTGATTGGCGTGATTGAATTTGTGGACTAGATAAAACTTCCCGTCGATAACAAATCCCGTTCTCACAGATCCCACCCCGAGCCATTCAATATCAGCCCAAAAAATTTGCGACTTTGACATATCTAGGGTGATACCACTGGGTCCCGTTCCATCAAACTTATCTACATTCCAATTCGATTGTGTAACCACAGTATTAGCAACGGTGCCTGTGGTGTTGGCCCGCAACACCATTTGTGTCGTGGATCCAGTGTTTTCGACATATATTCCATTACCTGCGTCAAAATATCCCACTTTTTGTGAAACATTCGCCTTGGGTTGCATCGTAAATGTTTCTAAGACTAGTTGACTTTTGCCTGGCTGGTAACACAGATAACGTTTCGTTTGCCGCACAACCGACACATTATTCGCAGTAGACACATTCATCGATAACGATGACGTATTCGCATTATGATCGAAAGTCGTACCTGCCGTATTCGCCGTAGACCAGTTCATCGTGTCTGAGTCAAATCGGTTGGCACTGTCAAATAACGTATGGGGAGTTGAGATACGCAAACGACCAAAGGCATCTACTGTATTATCATCAAATCCGATTTGATTGACGTGGCCTCCCACCGAATATAATGCTGCCGGCAACGGATTGGTGGTGGAGACGATGGACCCATTGGCGTTATTCGCCAGATACATCACTTCATAGATGTTTTTATTGTTGTTGAGCAGTTGATCGGTTTGTGTGCTATATTGTGCCATAGTGCCTCGTTATTTCTTCAATTCCCCTCGTTCAATCAGAACAAGTTTATTTTGTTGATGAGCCGCTTGGACCAACTCTTTATTTTCCCCCAAATAGGGTACCGCATAGTGATGCTCAATCATCCATTGATTGACACGGGTGCCGTCTTCTAAAATGAAGACCCCTAAAATGCGTCCAAATTTGTCATCATTACTGTCTGGTTTCTGCGTTTCAATCGTAGCCCACGTTCCCTCAGGCAACTTTTCCTGTAATTTCTTTTTGGACAACAATCCCCGCACTTTCTCCTCTGCATTTGCGGTACGGGATTCGGGGGTGTCCACTCCCGCCAGTCGCACTCGTTGATGAGCAAGAACGATATTGAATCCGAGATCCAAATCAATCTCGACCGTATCCCCATCCAACACTTTTAAGATTTTTGCTTTATATTGATACATTACGATGTCTTCTTCAGTAAAAAGATTTTCCGATTGCCCGCAATTCCCGCTTGACCCCCATGCCACTCGTCTTTCCCTGGGCCCCATTGCTGCGGAGTGGTCTCATCATACCCAAATGTCGTTTCTGACATTTTCTTTTTGATATCAGACAAAGATCGTTTGGGTGACTGTTCCATCGCTTTCAATTTGGTATAATAGTCGGGGCGTTCCTTGAGATGGTCCAGAGCAATCTGAAGGGCGATGTCATAGTCGGGTGTATGTTCCGTCTCTACTTCAATCCCCATCTCAATCTGTGCCATTAGAGATTCGATCGAGACCCCATGTTTCCTCGCTAACTGATCGATGACCGTCTCACTAGGTTCTTCTGTTATACTTGGAGCATAGGATTCTTTAACCGAACGAGGGACTCCCGCACCAGAACTAGATCCAGGGGATGGGATCGGAGTCACCGGATGTAATTGCCCCTCATGAACTTTATGAGTCACGGACCCTTTCTTGCCATATCGACCAAATCCATAATACTGAAGACCCAGAGCTTGCGCCTGTTTCCCAATATCCGAATTCTCCACACTAGTACCGCTTCCTGTCACTTGTTTCAATCCAAATTGTTTTTGTACATGGGAATGTTCGGAACGTTTACCTAATTGATCAGTAATCCAGGCTTGTGCAGCAGGATCCTCACTACCTTGTTCGGTGAAAATCCGAATCTTCTTAAAAATTTTCTGTAATTCGTCTTCTTTTGACTTCTTCAGTTGGGGATCCACTTTAGCATCGGTCAAATCTTCTGAGTTATCAAAGGAGATGAAATTATCTCCAAAGGATGATTCAAATTCGGATCGAGCATCCTGAGACTTTTTCCATTTCTCCTGACGAATCGTATCAGGTACCCGACGACCACCCCGTTCTCCACGAGCGATATTGCGAAGCTTTGAGACTTCATCACTGGTATCCACAAAGACCATGGAGGAAGTGTATCCCAGGTCTTCCAATGACTGTTTAATATGAAGAATTTTCTCTGGGTCATCAGCTGTGCCATTGATAATAAGCCCATTACGACCCTCAATGGCCAATCGTTGACGCAATTCCGTCATAGACTTAGCTCGTTTTCGCACCCCTTCACGTTTCTCTTGTTCACCCTCAGGCATTTTCTTATTGAGAGCTTCCTTATCCATGAGAAATTCGAGAGCTTTATCCGAATTGATTTCCACCAGACCATGACCATCGAGGGTTCGTTTGAGAATGAAATCCTTTCCCGATCCAGGACCCCCAGCGAGAAAGACAGCTTTGAAGATAGCCGCATCATGAGCACCTTCCATCATCATCTGAGCAGATTCCTGAAGGTGCATTCCCATTCGCACATCCTGGTAGAGTTCTTTTGCCTGGCGATCGCTAATGTAGTCTGGAACTCCTTTGCAGAATTCTGGGAAGTTTTTCTCTTTAGCGGCTTGTCGCATTTTTGAGGCACTCATTCCCTCAGTTCCCTCGGCATCGGGATCACGGTTTCCAGCCGAGATAACTTTGATGGTCTTGAAGGTGTACTCTTTCCCGTTATACTTATTCAGAAGTTGGGTGAATTCATGGGTGCGATCACTTCCCGCAACGAAAATTAAATGTTGATACCCCGCTCGATTCAGTCGTCTGGCGGCTGAAATCGGAGTTGGTTCGTCTTTTGACGATGCAGTAATCTCGATGTCAGGAAAATACCTATGAAGATGTTTGAGTTTTTGTGCTGACGAGAGGGGATTCTTTTTCGCATCCTGAGAATGAGACACGACCAATTCTGCATCACCCCCCAACTCCTGGGCTACGGACTTCAGCTTGTCAACTAGTTTTGCGTGGCCAATAGAAGGCGGATTGAGACGCCCATAGGCTAACACCGCAGTTTTGTCTGTACTTGTAGCTTCGTTCATAGATTTGATTGCCGATTTTGGAAATTCATGCCCCAATGCAATCAACTTATGAATTGATGTGTGAATTATGTGGACAGGTACCGATGTTAGTGGTCCCATTGACAGGAGTGCCGCATGGGTATGGTGCCCATCGAGAATATAGTGGTCATCAGAGACTAAAATTGGTTTGATTAAGTTGTTGGGGATTGACAATAACGTCTGAATTTTGCTCTGATCAATCGCCTGTTGAGTTGGGGCCAGAGATGATGCTGGTAGAGCGGTCGTTGAGTGGGAAATCCCCTTCCCCACAAGGAATTGGAGAAATTCGGGATGATCGGCACGCTTAATTTGGGGGAGTTGATTTCTAGGAACCCACCCTCCGGTGGATGTGATAGTGGACATGTATAGTGCCTCTACAGCAACAATAAAAGATGTTCTATATCTATTTAGTCTTTTTGAGATTTGTCACTACGGCAAGAATATCATCGACCGTATGCTGAATCAGGTGGTATTGCTGGACATAGGCATATCCTCGCTCCAATTGCTCATGATTGGGAACGTCTCCCAGCATCAAATTCGTCCTAAGATATTCCTCTAGTTGTGATTCTGTGTCGTAAATCAACCCAAACTCTCTTAAAATTCGAGCCCCCGCAATATTGCGAGCAATCCAGGGCGTTTTATTCAAAAGACACTCTAGAAGCACCAATCCAAACCCCTCTTCGCTCGAATTCATGATATAGACATCCGCATCGGCAATCGCATTCGCCACATCGGATTCATGCTCCAATATAAGTGGAAGTACATGGGGTGACGGAGAAGGCATCAAATTCATAGAATTATCATAGCCCGTTGTCACTAGCAGAGCCCGATCTAGATTGGCTCTCTCAAAGGTCTGAGCCAACTCAATCATCCGTTTATTCGGCCAATAACCACCGCAGGACAAAAAGAGTCGAGTATTGGCTGGAATACCATATTTAGATCGAAAGGCTCCCATCTGACCCTTTCGTTTAGTGGGATCAATCCCATGCCGTACTGAATGGGCACGGGCCTGGGCCTGATACTTGTCTACATGAGCCCAATCTTCAAAGGTTGAACACCCAATGGCCGCAGCATAGTTCATGGCCAATTGACAGACTGGGCTATCGGAGGGCTTAATAATGAGATAGAGAAAGGGGGTGCTGAGGCGTGGAATAGCCGACAACACCACATTCTGGACATGGACATCTCCTCCATGCACAATAATCAGATCGAACGGTTCATTAAAGATGATCCCATCAGAGGTCACACGGACTCCATTGAGATCCCCCGCATGCTGTCCCGTAAAGACTGTGACCTCATGTCCCCGACGGACACATTCCTCAGCCATCCACTGGACATAGTACTCAGACCCCCCAGGGAAGGGGGCATAGCGATGCACAACAAAGCAGAGTTTCATGCGGGCCTCGGTTTCTCCGTTCGTAGCCACAACCAATAGGGATGTTCATCTTTGCAGGGTTCAGTAAGTTGAATATCGGTCTGATGGAATCCAGCGGCTTCCACATCAGTTGTTAAGGCTGTCAGATCTTCTACTCGCACATCCTTATTGATGAATTCTTCATCCCCCTCAAAGGTATCAGCAAAATAATCCACCGATCGAGGATGGCCTGGGCCAAAGCCCGTCTGGAAACAGAAATGCCCACCTGGCTTCAGAACTCGATAGGCCTCACGGTAGAGATTCATTCGAACTGCCCGTGAGGTGATATGTTGGTGAGAAATGACCATAAAGACCAGATCATACTGAGCATCGGCAATCATGGGCAAAGACTTCCCATCCGTCACCCACAAATTCGGAATCGGGACTCCCGCATCATCCAGATTGATTTTGGCTTTGACCAATGTATCGGGGGCAATATCGACCCCATCGATACGGGTAAACCAGTCACGGAAGAGGATCATATTGCGCCCAGGCCCACAGCCAATCTCTAGAACCACTTTGTCCTGGCGATTCTCAATACCCCGAAACAGGTGAGTCTTATAATAGGGGAAGCTGTTGTGATAATCGTACCAGCCCACAACGGGATTTTTGTTTTGCAATGACCACCCCTGCGAGATGGTATTCCAAAAATCAGACTGTTTCTTCAAAAACCCATCTTCATTGAGCATTTCACTTTCCTCCATTCAAATAGTTGGTCGTGAACCATGGGTACCAATCAAGTTCTGGAATGAGAGGAGGATTGACATACTGAATCATACTCCCAATCCCATTTATCCCGTTGCCTGGAGTACCCCACTTTGCCTTGAAATGTGACTGAGATTGTATCAGGGCTGTGTTGTGTCGATGTAGCTTTCCCTCAGTTTCTTCATGTTGATTGATATAGGTAGCATCACAGGCCTTAGCCTGTACATCAGTAGGGATCTGCTTCCAGAGCCCAATATCATTGTGCTGAAATCCCCAATCGTGGCTATCACAGATAGAGAGTTTATCTCGATCATATTGTTGCCAAATGCGTTTCAGCCAATCAGCGTCGCCACAGTAGCAGCCAAAAAATCGCTCGTCGAACCACCCCACCGTTTTCAACACCGACTTGGTGAGATAGAAACATTGGTCCCCCGCAGGCCCCCAGATAAAATCATACTTTTGGATATGCTCTTCTAGGAGGGTTCGAAAGGCCACAGGATTGGTGATATAGGTATCATCCTGAATACAGAGAATGGCCTCTTCTGTCTTGAAGGCTTTCAGGAAGATATTATTCCAGGATCGAGCACAGTAGGAATTCGCTTCTGAATCAGACAGGCTATTATAGAGAATCTGAAGTTTCCCCTGTTGGAGTAAGGCATGATTCTCTTCGGTCAGTTCAATCTGAGGGTGATTGGAAAAAACATGAACATCAGCCCAATCCTTGAAGGCATTGATCTGCCGATTCAGGGCCTGAGGTCGATTAAAGGTGAGAATCCACACAGACAGGTTCTTCATACTATATCCTTTCTAATCATCCAGAACCGTCTCTGTCCTGTGGTAAACTCAGGGGTCTGCTTACCCTTCCAACTATACCTCATCGTCCCAGAATCTAAGTCCTCATCATCATAACGGGTGAAATTCGCCCCTAATCCAGTAAGAACATCCTCAAAACACTGGGCCGACATCACAGTACCAATTCTATTGACGGCTTGATCATACGTATCTGTTTCATATTTTTTATGTTCAAAGTGTGGATAATCTGTTCCCCAGATTTCCGTCTCAAGACACACAAGAGGAGCGTATGTTAACGCACATCTAATATCTTGCTTCCAGTTGTCGAGATGATAGAGAACTCCAAAGTGAATGATAAGATCAAATTGACCCCCAATCGTCCATGGGAGATCTTGATCCATCACAAATGCGGGGAATCCTTTCTCCCTAATACGATCTATATGTAAGGATCGACCATCAGTAAATGTCACATCAGACCCATATCTCTCTGCTAATTCCATACCAATCTGCCCATGCCCACACCCCACTTCAAGAATTCGTTTATTGGGAAACCACCCTGCCCCCAAAATAGAGACCAATTTGTTGAGTCGTTTCCGGTTCCAGTCACATTGACCTTCATGTTGAAAATATTGTTCTGCCATATTACTCTGAATGATGGGCTAAAAATTTAGATAAGCTTTGTGGATCACCAATTCCCCACATCTCTTCCACTGCTTTGACCCGAATCTTTTTCCCGTCTTCAATGGCTTGATTGAAAGTAGGAGCTACATAGAACTCATTATTGAATCGAATATTCTTAGTAATCATCTGTTCAGCATATCGTACATAATCTGATCCCTTGCGCCAATAATACACCCCTACCGTGGCAATATTCGAGATCGGTTTCTTTTCAGCCACTTCTTTCACAAACCCATGGTCATCCAAGGCGGCATAGGACCACTTGGGGTGAGTGGAGGTAAACGTCAGAATACCCCCATCAATGCCATCAGCAGTAAAGGCATACATACACTCATTGGAATTCCACTTAATGAATTGATCCGAATTGGCGATCACTAGTGGATTCTCATTGTTAATATATTCTTTCGCTAAGAGTGTCGTGCAGGCGGCACCCTGTGTTATTCCATCGACCTGCACAATCGTTGCATTAGGCGCAAGTAAATTGAGAAGATACTTAAGATTATATTTCTCATAGTGCTCTTTCTGAACCAGAAAAATATAATTCGCCTCAATGTTCAGATTCTCCACCACCACCTGAATCATCGGTTTCCCATTCACTTCAATCAACGGCTTGGGGAACACGAAACCTGCCGCAGTAAATCGTGACCCTGCTCCCGCCATAGGAATCAACACGTTCAGTTTCTTATCTCGCCAGGGAACGGACTTGATCGTAGCATCATGATAAAATTCATCCAGCCAGGCCATAAATCGATCCTCCTTCAAATCCGCCACATTCTCGACAGGATACAAATGAGCCCCAGAATCAAGGGCCCCCTGTCTCCCAATATGACTATCTTCAATAATGACTGTGCGCCGTGGGGAAATTCCGAAGGTGGTCATGCATTGCCAGTACATCTCTGGGAAAGGTTTCGTGTGCCGGACATCCTCATTACTGACCACATGATCCACAAATGGGAGCAATCCAATAGCCTCTAGAGCTGTAAGAATTGTCTTCCGAATCGCATTACTAGCGACAGCGACCTTCCATCCCTTTTTTCTCAGTGCCACGGCGATATTCAGGGCTGTGATATTCATGCCCAATCCTGAGAGTAATGAGATGGTATGTTGTTGTTTCAGTTCCCAGATCATATCAAACGACTCACGGGGGAGACCACGAGTCTGAGATAGCAACTCTAGTTTTTTAGTAGTGGGTAGTCCGTCAAAGGTACTAAGATGATCCTCTCGACTAATCACATAGCACGGATCGACTGATTCGAGAGCACGATTGAGAGCGACAAAGTGAGCATCACGGGAATCAATTAAGACTCCATCAAGATCGAAAATTAGAAGAGATCGATTACAGGGTATCACCTACACTTCCTCTTTCTCTTTACGAGTCTCACAGATCAGAATCATCTGATCAATCGCCGTCCTGATGTGAGACCATTCGTCATGATCAATGCGGATACACTCTTCAACGTCGTTACCACTACTCTGTGAGACTTTCACAAAGAGTCCTCCTGCTTCATCTTGTAATGAGACAGCCGTCGCCATCTCCGAATAGATAGCAGCACCCTTTGGAAGGATCGTCACTTCTGTGATAAGAGTCTCAAATTCTCTAGGTGTAGACATCATCATCTCCTTGGTTAGACTGGCACATCACGATGAATTTTTCCATGTCGTACAATAGCCTGCTTATTACAGACAATCTTACAGGTATCTCGAACTCGAAGGGACCACTCAACATCCTCAGCTGATCCCCAGCCCATCGACTCATTCATAGGATACTGGAGTGCAATAGCTTTCTTGAGAAGATAATACCCGCCAGAGATGTACATATGCCGAGTTAATCCCCACTCATCATAATCTAGTGGAGTGTATCGTGGGATCGTGGGATGATCCCACATGACCCAATCGGTAAAATGTCGTTGCCCCGTAATCAGCAATTGTGGATTGGAACAAATATCCCAATCTGTCCCAAACGCCAGATAGGCCTGGTACCATCCAGGATCAAACAGGTAATAATCGTGCATCAGAACAATCGTGTCATATTGGGCCTGTTGACAGAGGATGTTCTTCTTTTTAGTAATCCATCCAGGATTAGGAGTCTCATCGAAGGCAATACATCGAACACGACCACTCTGGCCCTCACGACCAGGCCCAATGATCAACACCTCAAAGTTGGGTATCTGGAGATTGTAGATGGATCGGGTAATGAGGTCTAAGCGTGGAATATCCGAATAATCACTGGTAATAGCAAAGGTCAGATTCATGCTAACGACTCCCGAATATAATCTGAAAGTGAAATCGTCGGATTCCAGTTAAATGCGGTACGAATACGATTCAGATACGCCAAAGTTTCTTGCATTTCACCCTTCCGAGGATCGATGTATATCTGATTGGGGGAAATCATATCGGCGATTTCTTTCACAGAATAATTATTTCCCGTTCCCACATTATAGACTTTCCCAAAGAAATCACGAGAATTCAACGCATCCATTGCGGCCAAATTAGCGGCCACCACATCATTGACATGCACAAAATCACGTCGTTGTTCTCCCGTTCCCACAATCATAAGTGGCTCATTCCTCTTTGCTTGTCGAAGAAACAATCCAACTACCGGAGCATAAGGCCCCGCAACGGGTTCCCGAGGACCATAGACGTTAAAATATCGAAAGATAACAGTGCGCAATCCATACAGTTTCGTATACAGTTCACACATCTTTTCACCAGAGAACTTCGTGGTGGCATAGGGATTCAGACAATCATCCCCCATCGATTCCATCTGTGGTGCAGTATTTTTCAATCCATAGATGGAAGATGTTGAGGAATACATCACACGAGACACTCCCGCTTCAAGAGCGCACTGTAGCATCGTGGATGTCCCGAGGACATTCGTGCGAACGGCCAGCAGAGGATTCTCAATAGAGGGTTGAATGCGAGATTCTGCTGCACAATGAAATACATTAGAGACTCCATCATAGAGCCATCGTGTAGCTTCATAATCAGCCACATCTAGATGATGATAGGTCGCTTGTTGATTGTAATAAAATAGTTCAAAGTTCAATACCATTTTATTATCAATCACGACAACTTCATGCCCCCGTTTAACGAGAGCATCAACAAGATGCGATCCTATAAATCCTGCACCACCAGTCACCAACGATTTCATTGAGATCCCTCTATAGCAAATTAATATTTGTCATCAATGATGGCTTTCCAGTCAGGTACCCGATCATATTGATGCACCAGATAATAGGGGTCTCCGGCTGCGGTACAGACCAATCCATCCTTCATCATCGGTATATCTGATTCTAATATAAATGGTCGATACGAGTCAAATTTTTGAGGATCTTTCGTGGTCCCAAGTTGTGCAGCCCATCCTTCATCTGAATTGGTGAATCGAGTGATGTTCTGATAGGCCTGTGTTTGCAGAAGGACATTCAAGGCGGCTTGATCTGCCCCACCACCTCCAGGCACATGAATTGGTGCACCCAGAGAGGACATATAGACAGTGAGAAACAAGTCCAACATCTCATAGAACCGCCCAGAGAGGGTGCCCGCATTATAAATGTAGTGATGTTGATACTGACTATACACAAGAGGACCAAATGACTGTTGAAGATTATTTCTTCCCCAGGGTTCATCTTGATACCGCATGGATTCAGATGCCACATTGATCCGTAATGGATCTGTCAGATGTTCTTCTAACCATTCAGAGGGATTCCGTTGGAAAATCACATCCTTGACATCAGTGGAGATTAGAAATCGATAATCATGTTTGTTCTCAAATTGATTCAGGAAATACCACATATGAATGAAACGTTCACGGACGATATTAAATTCACCAGGATAGGTGAGATCTTTCGTCTCAGGATCTTGATTGAAGGCGAGAATGGTGTAGCCTCGTTGGGAGAGCTCTTGCACCACATCAAATTTGATATTATAACAGAGAAGGGCTTTTGTGCCGGTAAACCCAGAACGATCGAGCGAATTCACCCAATTTTTGATTTGAGGAAACGAATAATTTGTAATCGCACCAATCACAAGATCCATTATATACTCCGATCAATAATTATTTAGTAGACTGCCCTGGGGTCTCCTGTTGAAATTTCCGTACCGCTTCAGACCGACCCCATTCCCCCGCTCCCGCCTTAGAAACAAATTCTTGTTTCGGTTTATACTTCGCAATGTATTGTTTAAAAGAAATCATTAAATTCTCGTTAATGCTAGAATCTTCTTGATTTGCTCCTCTAAGAGGGCCTTCCTGTTGGGCCAGTAAATATATGCCTTATCAGAGGTCTTGAGCATCTTGACCAAAAATGGCATTACCATTTTTTCGACCTGTTGAAGTCGTTCCTTGAATTCTTCTGCGGTATCAGCTGTTTCAGTGATAGCACGATTATACTCTTCTTCAGAGACCGCCGAGAATCCAAAGTCATCACTGTCGTATTCCTGAAGAACTTTTGAAAGATCGATAGCCATTATTTCTCCCACTGTTTTGTGGCGGTGAAGTTAGCCTTTGAGAATTCAAGACGGTCAATTAGTTTAACTGCATTACCCTTTTTTAAATCGACTGCCACAAATCCTTCAGGATTGGTCGCTTTAAATCCGGTGTCAGTTCGCAGAAAGGTGCCGAGACTTTTAATTTGTTGAATTTTTTTCAGAATAATCAGTTTCGCCCGTACCATCTCATTCATCAAAGAGATCATCGTCACCAGAGTTGGTTGATGCGTTCGCAGGAAACTCATGGCTTGAGTCTTTTCTTTGGTGCGATTCGCCTTAGTCTCAGCTTTCTTCGCATCAAGAATGAATTGATTCAATTCCGTTTCATAGGTGCGGACGAACTGATGAATAAACGATGTTGGGTCATCAATGCCTTGTCCCTGACGAATCTGTGCGTTTTGAAACTTCTTTAAAGCCGCAACTAATTTCTCCTGCACAAGAAGTTGCCCTATCACTCGTGACGGTAGTTTTCCAAAGAGCCGACCCGCATCAGAAAGAATATCGGTAATCTCGTTTGTTTCATCTTTTGTAAAGGTGGCGGTTCCACTCTCATCCACAAACGAGGCATCACGAAACCAGACGGATTTGGTGTGATGGAGCCGTGACAAATCCACATTGAAGGACGCTTGCATATTGCCAATCGTCTCCCCACGATACGACGTATGAAACACAATTCCCAACTCAGCGTCTCTCATTCGTGTGGACAGAGGGGAGTCAGCAGGAACCGCATAGACAATGGTATTCGGTTGAAAGGTATAATACTTGCCCCCCTCAATGGTCTCTAGAGCCAAGTCACCCTTGGTAAACAATAAATCACCCTGGAGAACTCCGGTGATGCCAATATCGGGCAAATACCGCAGGGCTATCTTCAACTTCTCGCCCAACCCTTCAGCTGGGTGATTGGCGTCAATATCCTTCTCAGTGAAATTCAACTTGGGAGTCTTGGCAAAGACTGATTTGGTACCCACAAAAAACTGTTTTGTGCTGGGATCAATCCCACACACCACAGCGGGACTTCCATCCCACTTTGTTGTGATATTGGTTTGATGATCCGCATCTCCCGATAACATATCACATAAGGCACGAAGAAAATTAATGGATTCTCTCGCTCCATCAATACCACGATTGAGAATCTGATCCTCAATGTGCTTAATTACTCTAGATGTAAGTTCTTGCCATAATGCTCTTCGGCAAGAATTACACCTAGAGTTTCCTCCTTATATTTCTTGAAGTTATACATATCCATACATCATAGAAGTATTTATATCTTAGAGATTATGCTATTTGACACGAATCATGGTAAATGGATTCACCTTTTTCGTTTTAGGTGCCACACTATAATCGCTGTGGGGTAAGGCTTTCAGTTTCACTTCAGCTTGGATTTCAAAATTCCCACTTCGATCTCCAACTCTCAAGACAATCGTATTGTGACCCTTGAATACAGGAACATCAGGTATCATGAGCGGATTCGATTTGCTACCAGGGAGCTTGAATTGATAAAAGTCGTCCTTGCTACTCACATAGTAGGCAATAGCCCCTTTCCCCTTCAGATAATGAGTGGAGACCAGCTTACCCACATCTACGTTATCTTCTTTGCAGATATTTTTGGTTCTGCCTTTTTGGACTATTGAGGCTAGATATTTCTTCATTAACTCAAACGACACAGAATTTTTGTCGATCGCCCGTTCAGTTTTTGTGGAATAGAGGGACATGTTGCGAACATCCCCCTTCCACTTATTAGCAGTTAAAAATTTCCGTAGATCTTCTAGCCAAGCTTGCGCAGCTGCGTTATCATTCCAATACTCGCACAAAACATCAACCGCCGGTGAAGCATAGGCTTCTGTCGTGCCCCATTTCCCATCAATAAAAGTGAAGCGAGGATTCATCAAATTATCAGTATGATTCATCTTCACTTCAACCCAGATTGCACGATCGCCTTGAAAATTTTTATAGTCAACCCTCACATCAGGGAATTTTACTGACACTTTGGGACGTTCTGCTTTCAGCCCTGGAACTGAATTGTTGATAGACGCAGCAATCGCATGTTCCCAGGCATCTGATTCGCCGCTCATTTCTATCCCCCTAATCAATATCTCTTATCTATTTATCACTCACAGATAATGTAGATATGATCCGATGATATACTTAGGAGAACTGATTGGCTTCTTGCCCGCATGAGGGAATAGCCAGAGAGGTGGGAACACTAAGGCGGATCCTTCAAGAGGAGCAAAAGGTGTTGCCCCATACGGAAGAGTGAAGACAGTTTCCCCACCTCGCTCAACGGTATTCAAATACCAAAAACATGCGAGAAATCGTCGTGCTGAAGAATGATCGCCCACATCCACATGCTCTCGAAATTCATCATGGGTCTCCGGGAGATAGCGTTTAATCCGAATTTGTTCAAAGCCATACACATCAGGCCAGTGGACGTCAGCGATTCCAATATCCTGCTGATACAGTGCCACGATACTCTTAATTTTTTTCATCATCAGCTGTTGTATATCATCCCAATGATCTGACTGGTGGATATTGATTTCAGTGAAGGAACGATGCTGCGGATATTGGATTGGACTGTGGTGCGAGGTATCAGCTTCAAATCGGCGAATGATCAACTCGCAGATCTCATGGTGGAGTTGAGCAGGATAGTTACGAATGAAATGGGTCAGATAATTGGAGTGCATCAGACAATCAATCCTGAATACCGGTTAAATTTTGACCCGCCACCACTCTCATGAAGATCCTCAGTCTGCCCAGAATCAGATAATTGTTGGGCTGACGCTTCCACATCATAGAGTTTCATCTTCGCACGATCTACTCCAATCACAAATCGTTTATTGAGCGAAAGATCCCCATACCGATTCTTCAATTGTTTCACCATCATCTGATTCAGTTGTTGAAGTTCTTCAGTGACAATCAATGCCACCATAAAATCGGCGGTGGCAGGAAGGCCGAACGATTCACTAGTATCAGTCAAGTCGGGGTCGGAATTCGCAAATCCCCCACGAGTGGTTTGAGTTGCACTCATAATCGGCACATCAAATTCCACGGCTAATCCACGCAATTCTTCTGCAATAGACTTGACATAGGTATACGAATTGATGTTAGCACCAGGTTTGACTCTGGCTGATGTACAAATATTGATATAATCGACAAAGATAATATCGGGATGAAAGTTTTTCTTGAGTTGGAGTTCATTCAATAATGCACGAAAATGTAACGTTGAAGCAGAGGCGGTAGGGTATTCCTTGATAATGAGTTTCCCCTGCAATCGAGACTTGACTGCAGTAAATTTGCGTTCATAATCTGCTTTAGAAATTTTCTTGAGTGTATCCAAATCCAGATTCAAGAGATTGGCATCAATACGTTCTGCAATCCGTTCTTCCGACATCTCCAATGTCAAATAGAGAACATTATATCCTGCCGACAAACTCCCAGCTGCCATATGACACATGGCTAAACTTTTCCCCACATTTGTATTATGAGAACTTATCCCATTCGTGTAATACCGATGATTTGGATGATCGACGTTGATATCAACAATTTGAATTTTGTTATCAGTCTTGACACATCTCCCCTTGACATAGCCAGATTCAGTTAAATAGTGATGTTCTGGTAATAACGATAAGTCCAGGGAACTTTTCCACCCCAAAGTAGTCTCAAACAGATGGTTTTCATTACATCTCACCGTTTTCCCGTTACCTAAAAGTAACACATATTCATCCCAACTCCCCTTTTCCACATAAAGAGTCACAGGAACAAACCCGTCAGGAGAAGAGACATCAATTTCATAGTCATCTGCGAGAAGAGATTTAATCTCCGATATTGATACTTCTCGTTCAATCCATTGATTCATCATATTATACTCTCCAACAAATTCCAAAAAGACTAAATAAATGTGGGTCGCGATGTTACTAGCATCCACCCACTCTAACACCATATACTATACGGGGGTGCCAGCTATGTCCAAATTTTACCATACAATATATTATAGACTATGCGAAGGCAGAAAGTCAAGTATTGATATATATGGTCCTGGCTCAGGGATACATAAACATCATATTATCCCCACACATAGTGGGGGTCTTGATTCCGTCGAGAATGTCACATATTTGACGGTGCGTGAACATCAAATTGCACATTTCCTACTCTGGAAAATGAACAAAAATCCTAATGACCTTCGTTCTATGCACATGCTAGGAGCAAGATTAACCCCCAATCAACGAAAAATAACAGGAATTTTTTGTCGTGATAATAAAATAGGAATGTTTGGAGCATCCAAAGAACAACAAAAAGAATGGAAAAGAAAAGGATTGTTGACTCAAAAATTAAACTATGAACAATACGGGATCACCAATAGTGCTTATTATTGGAAATATTCAGAAGAGGGAAAGAAAAGACGAGCATCCATGGGTGGAACCGTCGGTTCGAGGTCTCAAATAAGAACAAAAACTGGTATTTTTACAGATGATCTGGTTAAAAGAAAAGTGTGGGCGACTTCTGGTGGAAAGGCCCATATCGGCAAACGATGGATGTATCATCCAGAAGCATTAGAAAATGTGCGAGCATTTCCTTCTAAAATTAACTATTATCTGGAAATAGGGTATGTATTTGGAATGGTTTGTAAAAAGAAAAATTAATTCTGTAACTTCTTTCTGAACCTGATTTTCACTTTGGTATCAGGATGGACGCAGCCCGCCAAGATAATGTTCAATGTCTTGCGTGGCATCCCTCCCTGTGTCACTTTATTGAAGAAGTCGAGGTCAAATGGAATTCGTTCTTCCTTGCGGCGATAGAATTCAAAACGATCTGCAGATTGTTCAATATAGTCATGACCCACATGTGGGTCAAAGGAGACGCCCAGGGCAGATTTGAGAAGTTCAGGGATTTCCCCCTTGGTACGCTTCCCCTTCTTATCATCAAGAATGGATACCGATTCTAAGACGGCATTATAGATGGCTTTATCCTGACAAAACGTTTCCGTTTGGGCAGTGAGCCAGTCCATATTCGTTTCGTCATGACGATGTTCATAAATCGTATTCAGGAGATCAAGCACTTTTTGAGTTTCATCTTCACGCAGAGATGTATTTTCTGATGTAGAGATAATAAGAGCTTCATGAGTGGGATTTGTTTTATAGGCATGAAGAAACTGGGAGATGCTCCGAAACAATACCTTTTCGAATTGATCATGGAAGTAATCTTCTTTGAGAAACGGAAATACCTTGCGGGTATAGGGTTCATCATATGCAAGATGACGAAGAATAATGTGTTCCAAACGAGTCATACTAGTCCTTCGCTATGATCATTGAAGAAAGAATATCACCAGCCACGTCATGAAACAGTTGATCTGTTTCACTTAATCGTGAACGGTTCAAAATCTCTGTGGAGAAATGTAATGTAGCGAATCCCTCGGATTCAGTCACATAGGACCATCGATACCGATATCGATAGCCCGCATACACGCCATCTAAGATTTCAATAGACTGTCCCGTTTCATCCTCGTGGATACGGTAATGTTTATTCAGAATCTTCTTGGGACTGTCTGGGCGGGAGAATCGATCCGTAAGCCACCTCATACCGCTTGCGAATAAATTCTTGAAACGTAACATCATTCAATATATCCTTCCAAAATTCCTCGGTCTGTGTTTCATCAAATCGCACTTTTCCAGCAGCACCAGTTTTCTGATACCAGCCAGGCGAGGGCTTCTTCACAAAGTCTCCCTCAACCGCCACATCCAACAATCCAGAATAGGGTTGGATGCCACCCTCAAAAGACACGGTAATGGGAATCTTGGACTTCTCACGAACAAAACGAGACTTCTCAATATTGATAACAAAATTATATCCAACTAATTCGGTACCTTCTTTTTCCTGTTGCCTTCCAATAATCCAAATCGTATCAGCCGAGTAGGACACACCGGTTCCCCCAGAGACAATATCTTTGGGATACAATCCAATTTCCTTGTAGGTGTGGTTCACCACCAACATGGGGATATCCTTGATACGCAAATGTGGGGTGACCATCCGAAATAACGACTTGATTTGTTTCGCCCGAGTCATATCGGCGACCGATTTCCCCTCAACCGCATCTTCCACTTCTTTCTTTGAGGCTAGATTGCCCAACGAATCCACGACGATCAAGACCCGTTCCTTAGCCTCTAGGGATTGAATCTGAGTCATAATATCATGCTTGAGTTGTTCCACATCCGTGATTGGGGTATGTAACACCCGTTTCGTATCAATACCAAATGTATCAAAATACGATTGCGGAGACCCAAACTCCGAATCATAAAACAAAATCACCCCATCAGGATACTTCTTGAGATAGGCCGACGCCATAAGCAGGGCAAAACTGGTCTTGAAATGTTTCGTGGGTCCTGCAAACACGGTCAATCCTGGAGTCAATCCTCCCGTCAGGTTGCCTGACAACGCCACATTGATCATGGGCACACCAGTCTGAATCAAATCAGCATCGGTGAAAAACTTAGATTCATGTAAAATTGATGCCGACTCAATCGTCGTATTTTTCTTGAGCTTCTCAAGCAATCCCATATCGTTCTACCCCTTAATGAAATGTTGCAATATTATTCCTTGAAGATCAAGACACCACCCTATAAAAAAATCCTACCCATCTCTTCCATATATGATACCCCTCAAATTCAATAGGCCCTTCAATAATGGCAGATCTATAACTCCGTGCAGAAGTATAATTCAAAAAATACACAACATTTACTCGAAAGAACAAATACCCCCTCAGAACCGCTTCGATTGCTTTAATCATACCGCTCTCATCAGATTGTAGTAATGTTTGTCTTTGGAATCAATACACTTGATTGTACTATAGAGGGTCGGATAAGTCAAAATAGTTATCCAAAAAAGGAATCTAAGGTGACTCGATGTTCCGTTTCCCACCCAATTGCATCTAAGATGATCTTCAATGGTTCCAGAAAGGACTTGATAAACTGAGTCTCATAATCAATATGAGATTCAAGATGCCACTGTTTGGGTGGTTGTTGAATAAAAGAAATCACCGGCGACCGAAACTGATTCGGTTCTTTCAAATAAACGAACTTGATTTTCTCCCCTTCCTGGATCTTCTCATACTGCGAATCTAACTTATCCTGTTTGAGTGTATGATTATACACTAAGGAACCTTTAACATGAATGGGAGTACCTTTCGCCTTCATCAGATCCGTATTTGACACTATCGTTGCCGATTCACGGGATGATTTCCCATATTTCATCAATCCATTCACCGAACGTGGAAAGGAGACCTCAGCCGCTGGGAGTGTTTTAAATTCTTTCCGAAACTCCTCAATAAATGCAATCATCGCTGATTGATCCTTCGTGAAAATTAAGTTAATAGCATCTTTAATTTTCTCACGACATGCCGAGGGAGTAGAGGATTTTACGGCTTCTAATCCCTGAATCTTCAATTGAGGGGTTGAAAAACGTACTCCCTCCAAATCATAGACGTTGAGCAGATATCGTTTCTTGGCCGTCCAGATCGCTTGGTCAGCAATTGCTTCCCGTTTCATCTGCATTTTTTGGGAATAGGCATTAATATAGACAGCAAGTTCCTGATAAGAACTATCGATTTGAGGTTGAATTTTCTCCTGACAGAATCGATCCAAGGTAGTGACAATTTTATCCTTTGAGAGCCCAGGAGTAGTCAATTTCGTCACTAGGGGTCCCAGATTCAGATAGACCGAATCCGTATCAATGGCAATGACATAATCAACATCTGTCGTTTTGATCAATTGATTCAAATACCGATTCAGAGCCCGTTCAATCCAACGAATCGAGAGTTGCCCAGACAACGTAATCGCTTCCGCAATCCGAAGATCATAAAACCTGAAGAAGTTGTTCCCCATCGCACCATATGCTGAGTTCAGCCCCACCTTCTTTGAGAGCTGAAGATTATTATAACGTGCAATATCATACGCTAACTGATGAAGTCGTGCGGGAGGTGCTTTAGGATCTTTCTTCAGAACTTCTAGTTCTTTTTTTGCATCTAACATTTTCTTTTTATAGAGCGATCGATCCGCAAACATTCGTTCCATAATCTCAGGAAGGAATCCCTGTTTCTCAATGGAGAACGTCTGTTTGTTAGGAGTCAATGTCACCTGATGCGCCTTCAACGTCTCAGTGGGAATGGTGCGATCTAAGAGATGACCCACGGTGACGGATTCAGTCAACGAGGACAACTCTGGCAGAGACCGAATCGTCTCTGGAGAAAGATTATATTGCATAATCAAATGAGGATACAGACTAGCCAAGTCAAACGACACAGCCCACTCAAATAATCCTAATTGTGGATCTTTGACATATGCCCCCTCATACGTTTCCGATTTGCTTTGCGCCTTGACAGGAGGAAGTACAATATTCTTTTTGCGAAGGTGATTGTAACATATAATATCCCACATCCGTACCTGTGTGAACACATCCTCATAGTTCACTTTATTATCATAGGCGAGGGTCATCGCCATTTCAATCAATCGACCCTTGTTGTTCAGTTGTTCGACTAGGGCCACGTCTTTGACGTTGTAGCTGATGAAAAGTTGATGATTCT
>SXGQ01846138.1_pt1 | contig 28356 bp, 35 predicted proteins | sample 3178371 | NCBI WGS metagenome assembly SXGQ01 (sample SAMN11356859, study PRJNA531348) | freshwater metagenome | isolation source: freshwater sample F1-20 | place: China: Fuxian Lake, Yuxi | collected 2017-12-25 | reverse complement strand
GCACGTGCTCTTGCCCGCAAGGAAGAAGAATTCAAGGTTGCTCAAAAAGCACTCTACGAGGTTCGCGCGCTCTTGCGCAAGAACCACAAGAAGGAATGCCACCCGCTGCGGAAGGCGCTTCGCGAGCGCGAAAAGTCGTGTTTGGAGCGCATCAGCTTCCTCTAGTACACAAATGACTTGTCCACAATGTGTGCAGCATCGGTAACGGATGTGATGGACATGTAACCGACTTGAATCAGCAACGGAATCAAAAAGTACAGAGCCGCTTTCTTTCGCAAGCGGTTCATTAAGGTGACAACAACAGCTAGAGTCACGACAGCGTGGGCTGCGCGTGCAAACCTGGAGCAGAAGCGGCTGGTCAAAAGCCACGCGCTGCCAAGCATGAAGTTTAGAGTGTACATGAGTGCAATCGTGTCGGATTCACCTTCATTGCCAATGAGATACGCTGCAACGCCAGTTGTAATCGAGAGAACAACAGCGGCCCATGGGGCAACCTCTTGTCCTCGGCATCGAAACTGGGAGGCTAAAAACAGGGAAGCAGCAGGACTTAGAGACAATACAACAGCTGTCGTGCTTATCTTCATTTTATTATGGTACGTTTCTTTGCTTGCCCTCTGCTTTGCGTCCTTCGCTCACCTCTCTTTCCCGCAGTATCGCGTCGCGTGGAGCTCTGGCTCCTTTCACGGCCATGGCGAGTACTGCCTGACTGCATCCGTCGCTCAAGCGTGGGTTGATCACCTTACAAGCAAGTACAGCACCATGCTTCACTGGTCCGAGAGTGACACGGAAGCGCCACTCTTGGAGGGCATCGAGCGCGTCGAGGAGGTGGACGTGTTTGTGCCCGAGTTCGACGACCTGCCCAACCTCATCACTGCGTGCTACACGTGCACGACGCTTGAGGGCTAGGGCTAGGTCTTCTTCTCCTTCTTGATGGCTGCATTAAGAACGGAGCCCACGACAAACTCCGACATGAAGATGCCGACTTGAGGGAAGAAGGTCTTGAGGTCGTAGGTGGAGTGACACGTTGCTGTTTGTGAGGGTGTCAAGTTCGCAACCACACGATTAACGTTGGCGTGCTTTTCGTTCAACACCTCCATCACGTCTGGTGGATGAGAAATAGTTTGTACCACGTACGGTACCCACTGTGTAAAGCCCCGGGCATTGAGACTCTGAGAGTGCATCATTTGCCCTTCATGTTGAAGTATGCACGCCTACTTTACAACGCGCCACGCGACACCCACTGGCCTGTCGATGCGAACGATCGTGTTGGGACTCCAGCCGTACCACACGCGTACCGGGTCCGAGAGCTTGAGAATGGGGAGCTTTGCGCGTGCAATCTTGCGCGACAGCTCAAACTCTACCGCTTCTTCCGGTGTGAGGGCCGTGTGTTTGGGGACAAGGACGTGCGTGGAGATGGGAAACGCGAGGTTTGCAAACGTCATGACCTCGAGGGGGTTCAGTCCAGGCGAGCGCTTGCGCATTTTTAGTGCGCTCTTGGCAGCATCGGGAGAGAGCTTTGGAAAGGAGATGGCCAAGACATCGCACTTGGTCGCAAAGGAAGCAGCAGCAGCGAGTTGAAAAGTGGACGTCTGCGTCTCGCGCCCTCCCTTGGTTGCGTCAAACATGGGATCTAGAAAGACTATGCGGAGTATGCGAGTGCCCTTTGTGACGTTGCACGTCAAAGCTTCGCCAATGGACGTTCCGCGCTCGATTGCGAGTGCCACGGGGTCTGCGACGTCGGGGAAGCCTGTGTAGCCTCGGTCAGCGAGCAGCAATCGGAGGTGAGACAGAACTCTGGGTAGACGTGCAATATACACGTCCATGATGTATCCTTCCAACGTCAAGTTTGTCTACTCTGCTGCAGGGCTGCCTGATGACGACAACCACACCGTCATCATGGTCAACGCGTGCAGTCCCATCGACAAGGCTATCGATCGGGCCCTGATCCTCACTCTCTCGACACACTACGACACAGTCACCGTGGTTTTAAAGTCAGAGATCGATGAGATCGCGACTCTGAAGGAGCAGAACGCGCTGCTGCTGAAGGAGAACACGCGCCTCAACTACTTCTACGGCTACACGCGGTCGTCAGAGTGGCACGTGTCTGTCGACTACAACAGTGATCTCGATCCCGAGAGCATCGAGGACTTGAAGAAGAAGAACGCGGTGCTGATCAATGAGAACAAGATCCTCAACTACCACCTGTACAAGCACGACAAAAAGGACGACAAGAAGACGTACAAGGACGATGCGCGCCCCACCTGCGATGAGGGGAACTGTTCGTGCGAGACGTGCGTGGCCCAGCGCGCCTGGGACGAGAGCTACGACGCCAACACTGGAGTACTGAGGTGAGTTTGGTTCAGACGCTGACCAAAAGAGGAGGAGAACAAAAAGTGACAACTCGCCGCAGCATACCTCGGTGGAAGCCGCACGAGTGCATCAAAGGTGATGAAACGTGTTTGGTGGTAGGAAAGCGCAATGCTGGCAAAACTACCTTGTTGATCGATGTCATGTCAACGATGACGGATGTCCTGGATGTGTGCGTGGGCATGAATCCTACTGAAAACCCGATAAAACCTGTGTTGGGGCGGTTTCTACCTCCCGCATTCATCTTTGATCGCTACGACGAGCGAAAAATCAATCACATCTTGGAGTGGCAGCGCCGCACAGTGGCAAATGGCAAGGGCATGAAGATGGGGCTTATCCTTGATGACTGCATGGGCGAAGTCACTTCGGATGGCAAGAAAACCAAGGTCATGAGTCAAGGCAACATTGGCAAGATTTTCAAGATTGGTCGACACCTGAAGATCTTCTTTTGGTGCACTCTGCAGTACATGCGCGATGCACCCCCAGATGCGCGTGGAAACACGGACTTGCTGTTCCTGTACAACTTGACAAGTCATATCGAGCGCCGCAAGTGTTACGAGGATTTCTTTGGCATGGTCAAGACGTTTGACGAATTCGAGTCCATTCTGACGTCAGCCACCCAGGGGTACAAGTGTCTCGTTCTCGACACCCGAATCGCGATGCGCGACCCCGAAAACTGTCTGTTCTGGTACGAAGCATCTCCTGAGGTAGCACCGTTCAAGCTGAGCCGCGACACGTTCTGGGGCTTGTCAGAGCACTATTTCATTGACCGCGCGGACAATGCCATGGACGTTTCGAGGTGCATGGGCATTGACCCTGCCTCGAGTGCTACTGTCCACGATGGGCGTCGAGGAAAACGACATGTCGTGGAACTTGGTTAAGCAGTCTGCTGCTCGTGGCGCTTGAGGTCCCAGCGATTGAGCCATGCAGCCAGCGACACGATGAACGCTGACATGAGAGAAACAAGGAGAGAGAGTCGTGTTCTTGAATCGTTTGCAACAAGGTTAATCCATTCTGTCTTGGTAAGTGTACTTTGTCCCATGAATGCAATCTCTGATGCATTCTCAAACACAACCGTGGCGGGCACGAACAAGAAACTGTACGCTGATCCAATCCATACGGGTATGAGCCGCAACCACAGTGGCGTCTTTAGTGCTAACAAAATGAGGAATACCGCGACGGTTGCCACGCCAATGGTAACGATTTCAGTTACTCCACACGAGAGACGGAGAGCAGGGGCTCCAGCTTTTCCCAAGCTGGCCGCAAGTGACGAGGTTGCACACTGCGGTTTAAAGATGTAGGATGCCGTTTTATTTCCTAGTCTTCCACGGTGTGTGCAAAGAAAAAATGAGTGATCGTGTCATGCGCGATCTCTTCCACGAGTTTGGAGTGGCTGCGTACCATGCACGGGGTATACTTGGGCAGGGCGTCTCGATGATGGTCATCGACACGGGGTGTGGCAAAGGTCACGGGTTGGCAGTAAGCTCCATCATATCCGATGGCATTGCACCTGACGCAAACATTGATCTTGCCGACGTCATTGATCCATCAAGCATCCCCATTGACAGTGTGATTGATGCCATTAAGCGTGCCATCGACCTTGACGTCGACATCATCTCGATTTCCCTAGGCACCGAAGATGCATTTGGACCCATGCAAGACGTTTTACGCGATGCACACGACAGGGGCATCCTCGTGTTTGCAGCAGCAGGAAACTCTGGAGAGCGGGGCTACGAGTTTCCAGCTGCGTATGACCGTGTGATTTCAGTTGCGAGCATCAACTCTGCGCGCCAGCCCTCGCTTTTTAACACGCGCAACGACGCAGTGGCTGTCTTTGCTCCAGGCGAAAACATTCGACTTTCCATGTCGTCAGAGGTCTTTTCGGGCACGAGCTTTGCAACGCCCTTTGCAGCTGGACTGGCTGCGCTCGTGTTGAGTGAGCGGCGTAGTTTGGAGCCACGCAAGGTTCCCATTCGTCTGTCGCGAAGAGAGATGGTAGCCACACTGCGCAACCAGGACCACCTAAACTTAAATTGTGAAGACCACACCTTTGCTGTGGATGGCCCCAGTTGTTTTGGAGGTGGGCCTCCGCGAAAAGCAATAGAAAAAGAGTCAAGCATTCAAGTCCCCATTGCCTTTGCGATGCTCGTCCTTCTACTGTGTGCGGGTGCATGGGTCATTCGAAACTCATGAGCTTCAAGACGTCAAAGCACGAGTCGTCAACAAAGAACACGACCGAAGCAGCAGTGCAAGCGAGCAACACGATGAGGGGGTAGTTGAGAGTCGTCTTGTACTGTGTGTCCTTTTGGACGAACGGTGGCTTGACACACACGAGTATCCCCAGTGTCAAAAGAAAGGCCCCCAGTGTCGTATACAAGGCATCAGGGAGTTTGAAGGGCACTACTTCTTTTTGGAGCTTTTGCTGCCACGTCCTGGCGAGGTCCGTTTTGTTGCTTCTGCCCGCGCTTCTCTAAACGTCCATGAACACGCCACGCCACACGTTTCGTGTTGCGCAGTCTTGATGCGTGCCTGTACCCACTTGGTGACTTGAACTCGTGTCTCTAGAGCAGTGTCCAGTTTTCACCCCCTGTGCGTTTCGGATTTCATGGGGTGAACGTATAAACAAAATGATCGATCCTTCCATCCTCCCTTCGCTCTCCAAAGCCCTTGGTCCGGGGTACATGGACGTCTTTGCCTCGCTCAATCCCGCTCCTCCTGCTCCCACTCCTCCTACTGTGACTGGCGGGAAAAAGTCAAGGAAGCGGTCTCCTAAAAAGTCTCCCAAGAAGCGCATGACCCGGCGTCGAGTATTGAGAAAGAGCCGCAAGTAACTTGAAATAAATATACGTGACATTTTTGTACGAGTTAGACAGGTCTACGTGGCCGAAACGCTATGCACGCACGTTTGACGACTACCTCCAACGATGGGAAGCTCTCTTGTCATCTCTTTCCGGCCAAGTCATTGCATTCGGGGATGACGACAGGGTACAAGCCATTGCCGAGCGGTATGCAACCTACATCCAAAAACCTCTACAGAGTTGGCCATCGTGGTCATCCTTGGATTCCGCTCGCGCGTGCGTAGCACGAAAGTACAGCAACGAAGTTCCGGAACGGTTCAGTGCAGAGTACGTGTGTCTTCAACTATGCAAGTTTGATGCCATGCAGTATGCCATCGAAAGGTTTGACGCAAAAGAGTGGGTGTGGATTGACGGGGGACTCCGCGAAACCATGATTCCAAAGACATGGGACGTAAAGTGGCCAAGACGGAAAGTGTATGTTGCATTGCAAAAACCTCGGCGCCCTATGGGAGGATGTTTCGGGGGAGATGCAGAGAGCGTCCTGTGGTTGTGCGAGGAAATAAGGAATATGCGCGAGGCTCTTGTTGTCAAGGGAGAGTGTGGAAACGACCAGGAGTTGTTAGAAGTGGTGTACAGTCGACACCCTCACCGTTTCGAGGGTAGAAAGTCGTATAACATCAGCAAGTGGAGGACGTACGAGACGCAGTGGGGATACTTGTGTGTTGCTCTCGGGATCATGTCAGAGCCAAAGGACGAGACGTTTGTGGGTGTGTACGTCATGGTATTTTTAGCATGTTTAAAGCTTCTGCTTGCTGTGCTTGGAGGTTGACAAATGAAGTGCGGCGTGTGTGACACCAATGAAGTGTACCTCACGTGTCCCTGTGGATACGGTGCGTGCACAGAGTGCTGCAAGCAGTATGCAATCCCCAGTTGCATGTCGTGTCGCGTTGGGTTTACGCGTTCGTACCTCCAGCGCGTTGCACCGAAACTTGTAAAGGCCGTGTTTCGCCCTTACCACGAGAACTTGTTCTGGGAACGTGAAAAGGGCTTGTTATCCAACACGCAGATCCTTGTGGAGTGGGAGGAAAAGACACTCGAGTTAAAAAAACGTCTGCGCTTTGGGGAGACTGTCGTGTTTCCAGCCAAGCCGATTGCAAATCTCTCCAACACGGGCACGTTTGCATGCCCCGAAGCCACGTGCAGAGGATTTGTATCGGGAAAACGGTGTGGCGTGTGCAAGGCAGTGGTGTGTGGAGCGTGCAGAGAAATAGAAGGCGAAGGACACGAGTGCAAGCCCGAGACGCTCGAGTCCATCAAGGCCATCGCTGTAGACTCAAAGCCATGCCCGAGCTGTGCTACGGCCATCTTTCGTATCGACGGCTGCAACCACATGTTCTGTACCCACTGTCGCACTCATTGGGACTGGCTCTCAGGCCACGTGCTTCGCGCCTCTACAAACCACCACTACCTCAACACGGCAAAGTTTGCGCAAAACGTCGCAACAATGGCGCGGCCAGTGCAGTGTGAAGGCAGCATCATGTCGCATGCTGTGCCAGAGTTCGGCGTGCCCGTCAGTTTTCGTGGCGAGGTGTTCAAGTACCTCTACACTGAAATACCAATGGTGCGCTCAATCGCCATGATGTACGACGAGCGCACGATCACGCAGCAACACACGCAGGCTCTCATTAACGTGCGACTCAAGTTTCTGAGAAAACTGTGTACGGAAGACGATGCCAAGAAAAAGGTCTTTGTGTTGGAGCAGCAGTTTCAAAAGAAGCAAGACTGCTCGGCGCTGCTGCACTTGTTCCTGCACAGCATCTACGACATTCAGGTGCAGTGGAGAACATCAAAGTGGGGCAACGTCATGGGCATCGTGCACAACCTTGTACAAATGTGCAACGAGTCGGCAGAGGCGATTCATGAAGAATATGGAGGTGTCGTTCCGCGGTTTCAGTGTAACGATGGCCCGTTGGTCACGCTCATGTAACAAAACGCTGCTATTAGTCTTCCTACTCGTTATTGCAGCAATTGCCTATGCATACACGTATTGGTTCAATGTGACGTTTCCGACGTTGGAAAAACATCCAGAAGTAGAGATCCTCAAGTCGTTCTTCATAAACATGGAAGAGAGTGTCGATCGTCGGGAGAGCTTTTTGGAGGCCTACAATGGTGACATTGAGCGCGTGCCAGGTATACGCGTAGGAAACGACGTAAACACGGGCAAGATAGGGAAGGGATTGTATGGATGTGGGCTTGCCCATGCACTATTGATGCAGCGCATTGGAGACATGCCTGACGGGTGGTATGCAGTGTACGAAGACGACGCACGCGGTGATTTCAAGGGCATTGGAAAGAATGAGATTGTGCGCAACATAGTAGCGCGCACAGAAAAGCAGTTCATCAACTTGTCCATTGGCGGCAACGGTCGACGACCCGCCTACAGCTTAAACTTTGTGTACAACTGCATGTTTGCCTACTTGGTCACACCGTTGGGAGCCCGCAATACGTCTGCATTGATTCTCAAGTATCTCGATACAGAGGCGTGTGACGGCACGACAGACGTGCACCTGCGGAACCCCATCCCCCCCTTTGCAGGCAATGGCATGGGGTGCTACGTAAGTTTGATGACGACATCAAAAGCACCTTCAGTAGTTGAAGAATTTGGTAGATGACTACTTACGATCGCAACGTCGTCGACGTGCAGGCTTGGCAGCAGCAGGTCATGGACTTGCACGACAAGGTGGACGTTCTCGAGCGCAAGTCTTCCACGCTGGTCGCGATCGTCAAGATGCTTGAGGAGCGTGCGAACAACTGGAAGCTCCAGATCACCGAGACGGAAGACTCGCCTGCAATGGCCAATCTCACCAGGGCGTACAACGTCACCATGTCGAACCTCGCGCACTACTCGATCGAATGCGAGCAGCGTGCCATCGAACTCATGGTGTTCAAGCAGACGCTTGACGTCGAGCGTGGTGCTCTTCTTGCGCACATGGGTGCACTGCAGGCGTTGCAGCGTGAGGCTGGGGAGCTGCAGCGCGAGGCGGAGCGTGCGGAGCGTGCGGAGCGTGCGGAGCGTGCGGACCATGTGGAGCATGCCGAGGAGCCCTTGTGATGGTGCGCTCGGGTTCCCAGAGGTTTGCGAGCTCGGGGGTTTGAGTCCTGTACATCCATGAAATGGGGCCATGTATGTACGACTCTACGCTACTTGGAATCGCCCCAATGGCCCTCAACAGCGTCGCAACAAGTTCTGTGCAAAATATAGACGTGCGGTTCTGTGAAATCGCAGAGAACAGCGATATGTACACGGACACTTCTGGGATCAGTGTGCTCGATGCAATAGAGCAGTAGGTCACGACGTCTCTCTCTGCCACGTCCGTGTCATACAGTGCTGGCAGAGCAATAGATTCGATGGCATCCGCAAATGCTTCTTCTTGACGCAGCGTCAACGGCGTACGGATGCGTCTCCAGAGCACTGCACCAGGGTAGTGCTGCAGCGCGTGAGACAGGGGGTATATGGAGGTGTATTTTCCGTGGATGACAATGTGAGACTCATCCGTGTAGGGGCCTCGCAGAGAGGGGTTTATGTCGACGACGTAGGGAATGTCATTGACACGCCAAACGACTGCAGTGTGCGACACGATGCGCCCTCCTAGAAAGGGAATTGAATTGTATTTGCTGTGACGAAACAGGATGATGTCCCCAGACGACACGTGCACGTCGTCGTACACGATGGCTTCAACGTCGTCCAACATGGTACACAAGTGCCATCCGACGATACACACAACAAGAAACACGAGGAACAGTGTCCATAGGAAAGGCCGAATCACTTTTCACGTTCTACGGTGCTGCTTTTCAATTCCTTCAACGAACAAATGGACGCTTGGCTACTCGTTACCCCCGCTGAGTGTGCAGTCGAGCCTTTAGAAGCTCTAGACAATGAGATACGGGAGTTAGTGTCCATCACAAGTGAGCTCGAAAGCCTGTGGAGACTCCTGGCGCTCGAGACAAAGACCCCGTACGTGCAACGTGCCCTTACATAAACCGCATTTTGCGGATCGGCGGTTCATCCTCTGGTTGCTGCGCTCGTTCGGCTTGCCGCTCCGCTTCCATTTCAGCCCGCGCCCGAGCTAGCTCTTCCCTGCGCGTGCGCTCCTGTTTCTCGCCCATGTTTTGAATGCGTGCTGCCTTTAGAAACTTCTCGTCCTTGTCTCCCTTGTCTTTGGCATTCATACGACTCAACCCCCAATCAATCAAAACGGGCCTTCCGTCGCGACGCATGATGTTCTTGTTGTGGATGTCCCCATGAGATATATCACGCTTTTTCAGTATCTCAATAGATGCCTCGAGGTACGCCATGTCTGCAGGAGTCAAGTCTCCCAAGGGATCACATCTCAACCGTGTGCTGATCATAACGGTTTCAGGCAGTTCCCCTTGAAAGGGACACTCGTTTTCATAGTCTCTTGCTTCAGCAGGGTAAAAGATACGAAAGTCGTCCATAGTCAATGTTCGAAAGTCATCACTTGACACGAAACGGGTTTGCTCAGGATCTTCTTCCCGCAGAATGCGAGTGATTTCCATCTCGGTGTCTGCTTCACGTGCAACATCTTTTGCTTCGAAGAGAGAGATACTGAGCACACGAGACGGGTTCGCGGTGGAGACTATGCACGATTGTTGCCCGCTTCCAACAAAGGCCCCAGCTCGAAGTCTCCTCCGAGGACTCTTGCGCCGCGGCTTCTTGCGATTTATCTTCCGACTCCTTTTAAGACTTCGTGGCATTTTATTACTAACAAAGCGACATGAAATTTTTCGCACACTTTAAAGATGAAGCAGAAGCAGTGGATGCAACGATCGCTGCTGTGGCTGCTATAGCACAGCACGGGACCGGGCAGACGCTAGCAAAGCACGGGTCGCGGGTGTTTAAGAAGCCCGAGAGTCTCGTGAAGGCTCTGGACGTCCCGCTCGTTGTGTTTGACATTGACGACACGCTGCTGCGCAGCGACTCGTCACATGTGCACGAAGTCGTGAAACTGTACAATCGCCTACGAGACCTGGGAGCAAAGGTGCATTTAGTGACTGCACGAGCATCGAGCATGTACAACTACACCGTAGCGGAGCTCAAGCGTATGAAAATAACGGGCTACGTGCACCCCGTCATGCTGTGTCCCGAGCACGCTCGAAAAAACATGGTCACCGTGTCCGAGTGGAAGTCCATTGCGCGCCAGAGCATCGCCAACTACAACGGTGCACCCATTACACTCACAGTGGGGGATCAGTGGAGCGACATGATTCAAATCAAGAACGAGAGCGACTTGACGACTCTAGATGAGACGTTTGCAACGCCAGAGAAACCGTACGTGTTAATGCAACCGAATGACGGCATCTCACTGTTGGGACTCAAGTTGAAGGCTGACTAGGACTCCACGTTAAGCGCGACTCGAGAGTCTGGCGCAGAGGATTCTTGTGAATCTTGGTGGCCTTGATATCAGAGAGCGGCATCCACGTGCACGTAGGACCTACGTGAATGGAAAAGTGCACCAAGTCCCTTGAGCGCGATGCAGTAGCCAGAAGTTCCTTCATGTCTGCTTCTGTAGGTGCTGCAAACAGTGGAATCAAAGACGGTTCCACGGGGTCGGGGACGACTGCCACTGCCCAGAACGCTTGGTTTGCCACGCCGATGACGGGAGGGATGGTAGGCATCTCGCCGCGGTCGATGTCTGCACACTTCCACTCGTCGCGCTCCTTTGAAGGGGGCAAAGTCTTCGTCTTCATGCGCTCCTCAACAGCAGCAAAGGAAGCCTTGCGTGACTCGATCCAAGCGTCGACCATGGCATTCGACTTGGCTTGGTCTTCCTCTAGAAGCTCTCGGGGAGCACCCGTGTAGTTGCGTCGAGCAGCCAAGAAGTTACGCCCCACAGGCATGATGCGCGTCTCAGCCTTTGTAGCGTCATGAGCTGTGCGCGCTAGGTCGCGAGCGGTGTGAAGCGTCGTGGCAAAGCCTATGCATCGAATCCAGGGCCTTGCATCTGGGGAGCGTATCTGAGTGCCTGCATGAGCGAGTTGAAAGACGCAGAACTTTTGGGTAGGCAAGCACACCTCATCGACCGACTTGTCGAGCGTGGGGTCAAAGGACGACCACGCGTCTCTCTCTGCAGCAGCATCCATTTTAGAGAACGAGTGTCAATAAAGAGTGTGAGATGAACGACGTGTTTCAATTCTATTCCTTGTCGCGCGACGTGCCCCCTGGGCGTGGAGCAGGCGAGCGAGCCACGGTGCAGTACACGCTTCCTGCGAACTTTCGGAAGATCCTGTCCAACTTCTTCCTCTCTCCCATCGAGTACAAGGGCGAGCGCTACGCGTCCGTCGAGCACGCGTTTCACGCGACAAAGCTGAAGCGGTTCGGGCACCCTGCCGCTGCGGACTTTGCCATCGGCGCTGCGAACTACGTGGGCGACGATGGGGTAGCTGTGAAGCGTGCTGGTGGTAGGCACGGACGCTTTCGCATGAACGCGGAGCAGATCGACGCGTGGAAGCGCGAGAGCCGCGGCGTGTTGGTGGAGCTGTGGGAGGAGAAGTTTGGCCGCAACGCAGCGCTCCGTGCGGTGCTCAAGGAGACCCAGAAGGCGCAGCTGGTGCACTTCATGGGGCGAGGCAAGACGGAGCGGTGGGTAGAGCTCGAGGAGTTGCGTGCACGCCTGTAGGTGGACCATTAGGTGCCGTTAGGTGACCGTTAGGATATCCGTTAGGGACTTAGTAATTGCCGAATGCACGGCGCTCCTTAATAATTGTAGCAATGCGTAACATGACAGTCAGCTTGTCGATTTTTTTGAGGACCTCTTTCTTTGCAGACGCTAAGCTTGTTCGTAAAGCAAACTCCTCTTCTTCTAGATCGTGATACTTTTTGTACGAAAGTTGAAGAGCATACTGAAACTCGTAGATTGCCTCATTTAGTTTTGGACCAAGAAGAGGGTCGAAATACGAGCGTATGCGCGTCTCAATTAGCTTCCATGTTTTGTCAGTAAGTTCCCTCATTTGCGGGTCGAATCTATCATTGTAGTACTTGGCGAGTCCTAACTCCATACCAGGAACTTGATCAACGCTAGAAAGGCCTCGTGCGGCCAAGTATCGTACCTTTTTGTCTTCTACTTTTTCGTCAAGTTTTTTGGTTAGACTGCCCATCTCTTCTCGATACTGTGATAATGCATACAGATACTGTTGGTCAATCACAGTTTCTACATCTTCTTGACTGACGCCCAAGCCTGTAAGCTTGTATATGTAGTCTCGCGCTACATCAAAGACATGGTTTCGTAGTCCTACACCATTATACGTGCCCCACGATCCAGTAAGCAGGTGTTTTTCATACATTGAACCATAATTCGGAGGAAAACGCTCACGAGGTGGTGGGGTTGAAGCGCGGCTCATGTTTTATTCACACCCGGGACACACGCCACCTTTGCAGTCAAGACACAACATAAGGCCAGCACAGTGACATGAGCGTGTGTTGTTGCAACATGCCCCACAGCACCCCTTTCCTGCGAGGATGCTTGACTTGCACGCTTCTGCGCGAATCTCCTGTCTTGTGAGTTGAAACAAGACGGTCGGAAACTGTTTGAGCTTTGGAAGCTCACCTCGTGCGCGTGCAGAGACATCATTCATAGAGTGAACATAGTTTGCCCGAACAAAGGCAGCGACGCGCTTGCGTTCCACCTCGGCAGCCTCTATCTCTGCGGCCTCGGGGTCCATTTTGCGTTTGAAAGGCAGAGAATATATAAGTATGTATGGTACAAATGAGTGCTGTCACGTCTTCAATGAAGTCTTCTCTTTTGACAAAGCTCAAGGATAGTCTTCCTCAGAGCCCTATGATGTGGATCGTGGCACTCACGTGCGTGGTCCTCCTTGTGACACTCAGTCGCATGCTGGCTTTACAGAGGTCTATCCAGGACCTCCAGGCCAAGCCCTCTGTTGATGAGAGTGTCGTACGACAGCTCGTGCGCCATCAGCTGGAGGAGACTGTCAGGTCCATCGAGCAGCAGAACAAGGCGCACATGCAGATGCATGCAATGCGCGCTCAGGAAGCTGCACGTCGTGCTGCGCAGCCGGTTGAGGCTCCTGTGGCTCCTGCTCCTGAGGCTCCCCCCGTTCCTGTGGCTGAGGCTCCCCCAGCTGCGGCTGCCCCCGAGGCTGCCGTTCCTGTGGCTGAGGCTCCCGCGGTTGAAAAACCTGCGGCTGAGGCTCCCGCAGCTACTCCCGCTCAGGAAATCAACGAGACTCTTGACGACGACGTCGTTACGGAGAAGGTGGAGAAGGTTGACAGACGTCGTAAGAAGTAATTGAATTTTTCAAGTCAATGCATTCAGTGCTGCAAGTAAGCTCGCGGTATCGCGCCCACCCGTGTGTTTCGTGACAACACCCTGAGAATTGGAAAGAAGGATTGTCGGAAACCCGCGCACCTCGTGGACGCGTAAAAACTCACCCGCCACGTTCGTCTCGAGACGCGCAACAGGGACATTCGTCTTGGTAGATGCCTCCTCCAAGGCAGGCATCATGTTCTTGCAGTGCCCACACCACGTGGCATACGCCATGAGCAGCCCCTTCTGCTTGGTAAAGTCGTGGCCGTCCTGTGCAGACATGAGCTCTCGCACATTGTGTGGGAGGCTGCTGTGAACAGGAATGGAAGGTTTTGATGGCAGCGTCACAGGGGGAGGCAGCACCTTGGTCGCGGGAAAGTAAAACACAAGTGCCAACAGGATTAAAATCAAGAGTGCAAGAACGTACCAGTACGCGTTCATTTTATACACTCTTTTTACACAGTATCGCAAGGTCTTCAACGCAAATGCATGCTCTAGGAGTGTCGTTCCTCACGTCGCTAGGAGCTTCTCCAGTGGACGCGTGGGAACTCACGTCCATGGCCAAACACGGGCCACTCGCACCCCTACAAGCCTCTCAAAAGCATGTCACTATCGCGCGACTCAACGGATGGATGGATCGCATCAGTGCTGCCGCGGCATCGCTGCAACTCGGTGGGTCTGGCTTCCTAACAAGCGAAGAGCTCAAAGACCTCGCTATCAAGTCTGGTCACACTCAACTCATTCAAGACCTTGAAGACGAGAAGAAGAAGCTCGTTGCTCCTCCTGCTGCACGCAAGGAAGCTTTCATCACGTGCAAGTGCAAGTCCACTGACGTCGACATTGACCAACGCCAGACACGCTCGTCTGACGAGCCGATGACGCTCTTTGCACTGTGCCGCACGTGTGGGTCGTCGTGGGTCGTGCGCGATGGTGCAGGCCTGGGGAGCATTGGTTAAAGCTCTTCCTCGCCTCGAAACGTGACGGAACCAAAGCTCAGGTTATTACTTGATAAGATTTGAGCTTGTGATGCTGTGTCAAACCATGCATACAAAAATAGCGCATCGTACGCCACATAGGCAAAGCCAGCAGGTGGTGCAGGAGGCAAGTTGTTTAAGAAATCGGTGGTCATAAGAGTCGCGCTCCACTGATAGTTTGAAATACCATCGTTTAAGTAGAGAGTGTTTGCAAACCCCGGATACACATTTGAATTACGAGGCAAAGGATCCACGGGGATTGTTGCACTGCCCGCTAAGACTCCTGGGTTGTCATCTAATACCACACCGATGTATGCATACCCAACAGTGTATGTTGCAGAGAGAGTCGTAAATGATCGTGGGAATGCAGGTGTATCAGTTGTTTCCAGCTGCACGACGTTCTGCTGGAGGTCATTTGCATTTGTGATAAAGGACTGCGAAAACAAGGACTCGCAGCGTGTAGGAAACGACGCGGGTATCAGCCTGTGGACAAACTGGGTGGTGTCGGCAACCTTGGCAAGAATGGCATCTTCACTGTCCATGTCGCACAGTAAACGCCATGGGTGGTAAAGTGTAGTTGGAGGGTCGGGGCGAATCTGTGTGTCAAAGCGCCCTGTCCTGATCGTGCATGTTTGTAACACGGGTGGGGTGGACGAAAGCAGAGGCGCAGGCGACGTGAGGACAACACTTCCTGTATCTTCTTCAGCCCATTGGGAATTGACGTTATTGCAGTCTTCGATCGAAAAGGATCCGTACACGGAATCTAAAATAGGAAATGCACCCATTAACTTGGTCATGCGCCATGAAAATTCACTCACGTCTTCGCATGGGTCCATGGTATAGTCCACAAACACCCAACACCAGGCCAGAGCTTGAGCAGAACAGTTGATGGTTGTGTCGCCGTTGGGACACGAGCACGATCCATTCGTAAAGTTACACGTCCCGACTCCACTGCAAATCTGTGTGTTTGACCCAACTGAGCACTGGGAACCAAAGAAGGTTTCGCATGCATCTCCACTCCATCCGGGAAAGCATTCACACGTGCACGTTGTGCCTACTGTGACGGGTACGCCTTGACCGTTGCACACGATATTTGCCACTGCAGGGCACTGCGAGTAACCACTACACACGTCTCCATACGCTTTGCACGTCAGTGTTCTGTAATTCCCATTACTGTCTACACCGTTTGTGTACGTGACGCCTGCATAGACAGTGGGCGTTTTCTCAAACGTACACGTTGCACCAGAGGTGAAGCAGTCCGAGTCATTGGAGTTGCTCGCTAAACTGACAAACTCTGACTTCCACCCCACGTCGCGATGTTGACATTGAAACGTAAACCCGCTCGGGTCATCAAGAGGGCTGTACCACACGCACGGCTGGCAACCGTTGTTATTGATACACACAGAATAGGACGTGAGGTTTTGGGGGCTATAGTTACACTGCACCCCCGAAAATGGCGAGTCCGGGATGCGGGTCACGCTCCTAAAGTACGTAATGAATCCCGAATCCTCGCAGGGTGCATCGCAGCCACTCACGGAATAGAAGGCGGAGTACTGGCAGTCGGCACTTGCAGAACACTGTGGATTCGAGATTGAGGACAAAAACTCGTTGGTGACTGTGTTGTACGCTTCGTACGTCACAGATGCCCATGCATTACAGGGTTCGGTAATCAACATGACTTGATCAAAACACGGTGTGCCACCCCCCACTGCATTGGACACGATGGTGCGCACAGACGTCCGCGTTCCCCCGTTCTGGCGTGCTGTGGAGCACTGGGGGATTGAGCACTGCGAATACGACGACCATGTAGTCAACGAACAGTCTTGAGGCTCTGCACACGGATTAAATGCACCACCTGCTGCACAGATAGTTGTCATCATCTCGCTCGTAGAACACACGCCATCTTCGAATGCAGGCATTGGCAACCCTGAACACGACAGGATACACAGTGCCTGAATGTATTCCACGGATGGGGGAAAGCATGTCGTGTTTTCACACTCTGTGATCATACACGACCGCGTCTCAATGCTCGAGCACGTTGCAGGTTGACCTGCCTGGTAGCGTGCCTCGATGCCCAGACCACACGCAGCGTTACACGTCGAAAAGGGTCCCGAGAATGGAAGACACTCGCAGTCCACGTAGCACGACTCTTGCAGCGTCAAAAACGCGGGATTACAAGGGATTCCATCGCCCTCTGGGAACTGACTCACACTCTGCAAGATGTTAAACGTGCCAGATCCACACAGAACATTACACTCAGTTTGCGTATACGGAGAGAAAATGCAGTCAACGGACGGCGGGCACGCGGGTATGAACCCTTCGCAGGGTCGTGTTTGGAGCACATCCTCCAGGTGGCAGTCGATGCCTCCGTTTGTAGCATTTTGGAGGGGAGGAATGATCTTCCACTGCACAGGGTAGATGTTTGCATTTAAACACGAAGGGCATGCTGTCCACGGTACTCTCGAAGGGTCTCCGGGGATGCACGACTGGAAACAGTCGATTTCCGTGTTGCAGCTCTGGCTGCGAATCGCGTCGAGGGGGTCACACTCTCTTCCGCCGTTTACTGCTTCTCTCGCAACACTGCGGGTCGCATACTGTACGCCATGGCACACGGATGAGCACTCGCCGTACTGCGCTGTTTTCCACGACGCGTATGCACAATCCACTTTTCCCAAGACAGAGTAGCGTTGAAAGTATGCAAGGGCAGCGACGCACACGCCTACCACAAGTAGGAACACGGTTAATACAGTTCGACTACTTGGCGAGGCATTCACCATTTTATTACTTGTTGTTATTCAAAGTACTCGTCTTCTAACACGTTTTCCAGCGAGTACTTGGAGCCCGGCCCATACCACTCGTTAAGCCACTTGACTCCCGGTGGCAAGTAGCGCTGCCCGTTTTGAGTGATAAAGGTTGACGACGAGTTGCCGTTGATGAAGAACCGTGGATCAAACCATCTGCTCAGAAACTCGAGCCACTCGGCATACCATGACGGGTACGCACCCAAGTGCCGCTCCCGCCGCGTACAGTAGTAGACGGACATGGTCGCAAAGCGCGCAAAGTCCACAAACTTGTTGCCAATCTGGTTTTTAAAGTTGCGCACCCCAAAAAACGTTTGAAAGCGCTTGGCATTCGCAGTGGCTGATCCAAAGTCAATGATCCGAACAATCCGTTTAGGAACAAGCGACATGTGAAGGTTTGACGTGAGTGTTGTGCACTTGTGCTGCACGCGCTTTCCCGTGTTGGGCACGAGGATGATGTTGCCTGCGTGAAAGTCATTGTGTGTAAAGCCGGGGATGATTGTTTGGGCAATCAGAAGAATGTGGAGGACCTGAAACACGATGCCCTTCCATTCGTCTCGTGTTATTGTCTTTTCCTCCAGCTCTACCTCCAGAGTACGCCCCTTTTCGAATTCAGTTGTGAGTATGGGACCTGTCGGAGAAGGCTCGACCTTGAGTAACTTGTTAAAGTGGTGCTCATCTTCAGTGCCTTTCACTGCCAACGTGATCTCTGCATGGACTTCTGCTTCGTTTTCGTCCTTGTCTTCCTTGGGCACCTTGACGGCCACACAGCCACGGCTGCATCCGCGTGGGCACACCCTGTACACCGTTGCTGTCGCTCCCCCTACATTAGGTTTTCCACACGTATGCTTTGGCTTCTCTATTTATTTCAACGGCCGTTCCGCAAGTCCTCGACCTCTCTCTTGCAGAACTTCTTTGCGTACGCTTTCCAAGACCTCCACTGCTCCGTGGTCGTGATTTCCTCGTCACGCAAAATCTGCGCAATGCAAGTAGCCTCGGACATGACGCGCTTCTTGGGCGACTTCTTCGACTTCTTCTTAGGTGACCGCGTGGGTGACCGCGTAGGTGACCGCGTAGGTGACCGCGTAGGTGACCGCTTAGGACTTCCAAAGCCCCTCTTCCACGAACACGCACTTTGGATCCCTGCGCGAGTACTGGTCCACGTGTAGCCGTCATTCCCCATTCGTGTCTGGCCGCAGCATTGATTTGCTGGGAACGGGGGTGAGTCTCGAGTCGTGTACTTGGCAGACGTCTGACGAGAACACATGCTTTTATTTATGTTGCCGTTCCTGGAGTGCAGCGGCTGCTTTTAGAGAGGGCGACCTCTCCAAGAATTTACCTAGTGCCTTTACTAAAACTCCTGTTGCATGAAATGACGTTGGCCTATCCACATCCAAGAACAAGACAAGACGCTTTCCCTTGCACGTGTTCATGACTTTGTGAGGGTACGTGTCGTCAAACGCCACAATCTCACCCTCTTTCCACGTGTATCGTTGACCCCCTACATCAATGTACCGATCCGTGCACGGAGCAGCCACTAGCGTAATGTGAACACGTAGAATGTGCTTAAAGAACCCATTATGAAGCGGGATGTGCGTGTTTTCTTCCAAAATCGAGTACATGGCCAAGCGGATCGACGGTATCTGGCGCAGCAGCGAGAACGTAATGGGTGCGCGGCTACAGTTTTCATAGTTGGTTGTTGCGCCAGCAAAGAACGGAAAGACCTTCCACCCCGGCGACCCGATGCGTGCTTGGTGACCACTGACATCTGCAAAAGGAACAGGTCGTCCAAAGGATAGGACGTCACGCGCTTCCGACTGGAGGTCAGTGATGTGGTCCATGACCCACTGTAATCGAGGCTCTACGACATACGGGTCCCAGAATCGAGGCGTGCGCAAGACAACACTCGAAAGCACGTTCAGAGGCAGCGCAACAATCGCGGGCTCGGCACACACTGCCCCCACGAGCGTTGCCGCTGTTACCATGCGCCCCGCGTACTGAAGCACGTACAGTGCCAGAACTATGAGGAGGGTAAAGAACACGTCACGGAACGAGAGATTAAAGGTTCCAATTGGAAACGGCCACTTTTCCTCAATGTATGTTTGCACATCGTGGAGAAATGTCTTCATTTTCTCCCTCATCCGAAAGTGTGTTGACAAGCATTCAACTCAGTCTGCACCACGACTTGCGCACAGACTGCTGCGATCCCCACTTACCAGGATAGGCATCAAAAAAGACACTCGCACCCTCCATTTCCAAGCAGGTTGGTGCTTTCGTTTCTATACACCGAAAGACAACTTCGTCAATGGTGTCCCACTCGCCGAGTGCAAGCTCACACGCGAGTGCGCTGGATAAAAACGGACCAGCCTTGGAAGCAAGATCCGTTGCCCATGTTATTTCTGGCGACATGCGAAAGAATGGGAGAATCAGGAGAACCTCTGTCGACGCATCAAACTTGATGGACGTAAATCGCTGGAGCATGCGTAAGCACATGAGCAAAGCATCTGGCTGAGAGTCCACAGTGCGCAAGATGTAGAGCCCTTGACAAGCCAGTGTGTAGGGCAGCTGCGTGGCCACTGCTTCTTTCCAAAACGCGATGCTGGGTGCCACGCGGCGTCGTCGTTCGATCACATGCTCTGGCACAGACACGGGGGGATACGTATCGTCTGCCCTGTCACTGAGGACGTACGTGGGGAAGCTCTGTTTCCCTGTCAAAATCTTGTCCAACTCCGCCAGCAGCTGAGGGAGCTTGCAGCGCATCTTCGCGATGGGGTGCAGCATACTCGCAATCAGAACGACTACACGTTGCGCAAGTGCATCTCGTGTCTTTGTGTATGCGATGAGACGCGAGGGGGCAGTCTTCACAGGTTGAAACAGTTGCGCCCTGGGGATGTCATAGAGCACCTTGACGTCTGCATCAGCTCCCATGAGATTTAAAAAGCCCGTCAAATACGACTCTTCTTCGCTGATGCCAGCGTGACGAGGAAAGGTTTTTCCCAGGACGTGGTCACCGTTCATCATGGCAAGCGCAACTGCTCCGAGAGAAAAGACGTCCACTTCTGGGCCATAGGTAGCAACGCTGCAAGACTTCAAGTCCGCGTGCACAAGCTCTGGAGGACGAGTCCACAGTGTACACACGCGCGTAGACCCAGTGGCAGCAGAGGCAGTGATGTCTGCGTCCGACACACCAAACCGCGCCAAGGAAAAGTCTCCCACGATAGCTCCCTTCGTAGACAGAAAGATGTTTTCGGGTTTCACGTCACGGTGTAGCCACCCGTTGACGTGCATGTGATGGAGGCCACGGGCAGCGTCGCGTAGAATGAACAACAAGTCCATCATTGGCAGTCCTCCTTCGCGACGCAGCTTCGTCAACAAGTTTTCACCATAGTTTGGCATCAGTATATAGCCCTTGTCGTCGTTGATCCACGTCTGGAGTGCAGCTGCTACATGAGGGTGGGGTGGCAGCGACTGGATGCAGACAAACTCTCGCACGAGCCCGGCGCATACAGAGCCCTTAAACGTCGTGTTTGACGTCTTTAAGACACGCGACTCGTCAATAACGTACACGCTGCCATATGTTCCACAGCCAATTTTTTTGCGTGGCTGAATCATTTTAATGAATGCCACAGGATATGTAGAGCGCGATCAACACAATAGCCATCACAACAATTCGAAAGCGGTGCTCCCAGTGCGGCACCAGCTTGTAAGCAACTTCACGTGCAGGAAAGCGTGCCCATGACCCAAGAACGTGTGTGGCGCATTGTTCGTACCACATGAACCGTGAGATGCCATTGTTAAAGTGCAACACAGGTGGTATCGTCGGCGGCCCGATGGCTGGCACAAAGTGGATCTTGTCTTTACACTCTATAGTTCCTGGCATCGCGTGAAAACACAAAAAGTACTCGGCAAACGAATCCAGCACGATTCGCGACTTCCCTGTTACGAATTGGGAGGCGTAGTAGTACTGGTCGTCAGTTGTTTCTGTAAAAGGCTGTTGCAGCAGCTCGAGAATGTGTCCTGCGCGGCCTGCAAAGACGCCCGAGTTGAGAAAGGGAATGAACCCGCAAGGCACAGGGTATTGCAGCGTCTTGTCCGGCCAGTTGGCAGTTTCAGCAGCAAACAACACAGATTGGTTGCCTTGGAGCCACTGCACGATGGGGTCTAGAGAGGATTGGAGAATGACGTCAAATGCATCCGTAAACAAGACAAACTGCTCTGCAGGAAGTTCGGAGACTGCGTCCTTGAGGGCCGACAACTTGAGACCAAAGCCATTTTTACCATGGCCAATGAGCTGACGTGTGCCCAGTCCGAGGATGCGTGTCTCGATACCAAGACGCTCGGTAGAGTGTTTGAGAATTCGAAGACCTTCGTGGGCCTTGTCAGCAATGGTAAAGTGAATCATTTTTTACATGTTACGTTCAAGCCTACGTGAAAAGAAACGCATTTACAGCAGCTGGAGTGCAAAGTAGAAGGTAAAGACCAGGGCGAAGAGCGTAAGAGCCGCATAGAGGTTGCAGCGCTGCTGCTTCTTGGTCTTGGCCTCGATGGTTGCAGGGACAGTGGCCTGTGCGGCAGTGAGCGAGGTGTCAAACTCCACGGTGGCACAGATGGTGAACGCGAGTGCAACAATCCATGCGCCGAGGACCATGTACACCTTGGCCATGGGGTACTGGTTAAGGTTGCCAAGACCAATGGTGGAGAGCTGGAGGTAAGACATCCTTTTATTATATAGAGTTGACACGAGAGCATCATTTCATAAAGTCACTTGACAAATGGAACGCTTCTTCTCAGACTGGCAGGCACCCCGTCCGACGTCGTCGACGGTCGAGGTCTTTCTTCTCGAGGTCCTCGTTGGTCAACGTGTACCTGGCGATGACTACTGCCCACCCACTGCCTTTCTGTTTGGTCGGACACTGGAAGGTGCCACCGTCACTGTTCGTGTGAGTGACTGGCAACCGTGGTTGCGCGTCGTGGGCATCGACACCGAGTCACCCTTCAGCGTGCTTGAGCGTCACGCGGGGTCCTGGTGCATGAAGAACATTGCTCGTGCCGACGGAAAGCCGCGGATCGAACATGGTCGCATCTCAAAGCTCTTTGGGTGGGTGGGCAACGACGACTTGACCACAAAGACGTACGCGTGCGCCAAGATCCACGTCACGTCTCTGTATGCGGGCGAGGAGCTTGCCAAGCACAAGTACCCCGGCATCCTTGTCACTGACACTCTACAACGTCCGCGCACGCGCTTCCTCAATGACACGGGTCTTGTGCCATGTTCGTGGTTCTCTGTCCCCAACACTCCGGGTGACCGACTGACCATCTCCAACATTGAAATCAACTGTTCCGTCAGGGACTTGGTTCCCATTGTGCGCACCGCCATCCCGCCACTCGTGTTGGCGTCGTTTGACTGCGAAATGAGCAGCTTTGACGGCACGCTGCCGTCCCCGCACAAGGGGGATGTCGTGTTCTGTATCTCCACAGCCTTTGCGCGCTTTGGTGGAGACAAGAAGATTGTGAGCATCATGGTTGCTCCTAACCGCGCTCCCGAAATCCGTGACGGGCGTCTCATTCTCTACGCCAATTCTCAGTACGATCTGGTGGATATGTGGTCTGTGCTCATTGCGCACGTCGACCCGGACATATTGACGGGCTGGAACATTGATGGCTTTGACTTTGCGTTTCTGTGCGAAGCGTACGAGGCTGCCTTTTTGCCCAATGAAGAGCGCGGATGCGAAGCCTTGCAGGCAGCCTATGCATCGTCGAAGAACGTGTCGCGTGTTTCCCTGACCGAATGTATGTCGTCTCTTACTGCAGGGCAACGCAACACCATTCTAGCGTCCTTCACCAAGGAATTTCCAACCTACGCGTCTCGTGTGTCAAAACTGTTTAAGCAGTCGGATGGGTCGTTTGCGCTGCACGAGGACGACGAAGAGGACACGGAGTATTCCACGACACTGGGGCCAGTGCACCTCAAAGCTTTACGAGATGCTGCTCTCGTCTACTACACTGGGAAGCCTCAGAACAAGCCCTCGGATCTCAACGATTTTGGAGAGGATGCCGTGGACTACATGACCAGACCTCAGCGCACCGGGCGCAAGTACGGCATGCTGCTTTCCAGGTTTGTGCGCGAAGAGTGCAAGCTCGTGGAAAAGACGCTCTCGACAGCTGCACGTGGCGACAACATCATGTACAAGGTTCCTCAGTCGGGGCGCGTGGTCGTGGACATGATGCGCGTCATCAAAGACGATTTGAAACCCTCTTCCAATTCTCTGCGCTACGCTGCAGACACGTGGCTCGACAACGTCTCCAAGCTCGACATGCCCATTGCTGACTTGTTTCAAGCGTGGAAACTCAAGGACATGTCCAAGCTGTATGAAGTGGAGACATACTGTGCGCGCGATGCCGAGATACCCCTGTTACTCATGCTCAAGCTTCAATACGTGACGTCATGGATTGGCTTGTGCAGCGTCTGTGGTCTGGGTCCTGACGTCATTGTCAATGGCGGTCAACAGCAGCGCGTCTTCGCCCTCATTACGCGCCGCGTCAAGGATACTCATGCCGTCATGACGGAACCCTCGGGGTGGCCTTCTACCAATGACTATGTTGGCGCAACGGTCATTGAGCCCAAGGCTGCCTTCTACGAAACTCCATTATCTACCTTGGATTTTGCATCCCTGTACCCGTCGATCGAGGCCTCCAACAATCTGTGCTTCTCAACCCTTGTCACTGACCGCTCCCAACTGCCCAAACTTGTCGATAGCAGCGGCAAGAAACTGTACCAAGACTTTGCCATTCAACACCCGACACCCGAGGGCATCGAGACGCGGCACTATGCATTTGTCACGCACGTGCCGTCCGTGTTAGCCGACCTGTTGGTGACGCTCTTGACGTCTCGCAAAGCTGTCAAGCGCGAAATGGAAAGCGCCGAAGGCTTTCAGCGCGAGGTTCTGAATAAGCGCCAACTTGCTCTAAAGGTGGTGTGCAACTCCGTGTACGGCTTCTGTGGCGTGGACCCCGAAAAGGGCATGTTGTCGTGCAAGCCTGTGGCTGCTGCCACCACCCTCATTGGACGGCGTCTCATTGAGTTGACACGCTTGTATGTCGAGAAGCACTTTGCTGGCTCTGACGTCGTGTATGGCGACACGGACAGTGTGATGATACACTGGAACGTCAAGACTTTGGAGGAAGCGTTTCATCTCGGCGAGCGCGCTGCAAAGGACGTGACCAAGTACCTCCGCGATCTACTTTTGCAAGAGCAAGGTGGACTCGTGGGCAACCGGGACATTTCATCCATGGTCAACATCATCAAGCTCGAGCACGAAAAGGAGTACTGGCCATACTTGCTGTGCAAGAAGAAGAATTATGCAGGGCGCAAGTGGACTCCTAAATCTCTGGAGCCGCTGGTGTTTAAGGACGAAATCGACATCAAGGGCCTTCAAGCTGTGCGGCGTGACACTGCTCCTCTGGTTGTGGACCTGTCTATGAAAGTCATCGACGAGTTGCTTCTCAGAAAATCTGCGTCTTCTGCTCACGTTTTGGTCCGCGAAACGCTGGGCAAGGTGGCGCGCGAGCAACTTCCCCTGGACTCCTACATCCTCTCCAAAAGTATTGGGGCTTCATACGCGTCTGAAAACATTCCTCACGTCGCTGCATGGACTCGCATGCGTGCACGCGGTCAAGAGGCTCCCCCCATCGGTGGGCGCATGCCTTACGTCATCTTGGCTGGCCATGGACCTCTAGCTGCACGCGCCGAGCATCCATCCTTTGCAGACAAGAAGAAACTTGACACACCCTACTACCTCAAGGCTCTCGAAAACCCCCTACGCAAGCTCCTCCAGTTTGACGACAACACCCTTGACGACCTCTTTGCGGAAGCGCACACCATCGCAGAGTCACGCCACTCGCGCAGTCTCTTGGATGGCTGCAACGATGTGCCCATGGCTCCATCTCCAGTGAAGAAGCGCAAGCGCACTGTAGGTGTTACGCGTGGGCTTTTAGACTGACTTTAGCCAAACGTTATGAAACCCATTCTGAACATTCTTTACCTCGTGAAAGTTTGCTGAACGAAATATGTCTCTCAGTCGGTTGTAGTCACACTTGTCTGGATAGTCAGCTTCGAAGATGATTAAGCGGAGCTGCGAAAGTAGTTCCATGTTTTCATCAATAAACGTTCCCAGGAACCCTTCGCAGTCTGCTATCAAGACTGTAAATTTGAGGTTGTACCTGGACTCTAGATCATTAACAGTGTACGTTGGGATAGCACTCTCCTTATCCTGGACGCAAGTAGTGCCATATCCATCATGACTGGAGAGGTTTGTGAGAGCCATCCGAGACTTGCTTACAAAGCCTTTCACTATTTGAGCCTTGGAACCAAAGGTAGCGAGATTACGATCAAGTACAGCCCACACTCGCTCATCTGGTTCTACTGACACGCAATTGGAGCTATCACGCAGCTTGCGGGAGATAGCTACAGTCACACTGCCGTACCTCGCACCTAGCTCAAGCACAACATCGTCTGGCTGCACATATTCTTGTGCGAGAGCCTGTTCTATGTACTCTATATTTTTACATACTCTACCTTTCTCGTCATAAAAGTTCATCTTTTTTTTATACACTCATCCGCGACCTTCTCTTGTCCTTCAAAAAGACATGCATCGCAGTTGCCTTCCAACTCCGTGAAGCACTGTTCGCAAAGGCTAAACATACTGCACCCAGTGCATAGGGATGTTGAAACTTTCCAGCACATGCAGCACTGCGTATTGTTCAACACTCCAATGGGAGTACGCGCACGAAACTGGCGCATCGACTCTTCGTGCAAGGCCAAAAGGTCTGCCACACTCATCGATGCGTCAAAGGGGATGTCGGATGTATTCGCAGTCCACCCTTGCTGTTCATGGTATGCCACGCAGTCCACAAGAGTTTTTGGACAGTCTAGAGATTTGACAAGACGTGATTGAATAGGTCTTGGAGGAGAATCAATGGGTTCCACTGGTACAGCAACGTCTACGGGGAACGTGCGCGGAAGGAACGCAAACAGGTACCCAGGACGCGTCTCTACGCTGCGCGGTGAGTGGATGTCAAAGAGAGAGAGATCAAAGTCCACGTTAGCTTGCCATGGAACGCTCTTGGTGCGCTTTATACTCGATGTGTTGGTCAGTTGTGACACAAGGGTGAAGAAGTCGTTGCACTTGATGCGCGGGACGTCAGTGCCCAAGTCTTCGAAACGTTTGACCAACAGTGCTGCGTGCTCGAGTGTGGTGAGCCACGCATTCATGGAATGTAAGATGCCACCTTGAAAGACGACGAGCTGTGGACCAGCGCGCCACAGCTGAATGTCTCCCTTCGTAACTACAGGAGCGTCACTGATGGCAAGCCCCCTGCACGAGACTCCATCCAGGGGAGCCTCGACGTCCACGGGTGTTTGGAGGATGGGTGAAAAGGCATCAGCAAGAGCGATGCACTTGACGGATCGGTCACGAGCAACGTAGGCGCATGCTAGGTACGAGTCAAAGGACACAGAGTGAAGCCACACTGGTGACGAAGCAATATACTCAAGTCTCATTTGCACTCTCCTTTGAATTGAGCACCTCTCATGTGACAGTCACGAGTGGCATGGTTGCATGCAAAGCACACCCACCTGCAGTTCCGGATGTAGGAGCAGGATTCACGGGTGGGAGACTGGCGCACACCCGAATACACTCTATCTAAAGAAGCCACACTCCCATCCCCCTTCTTCCGTGTGAGCTTGATGCCGCAGAGTGCGCACTTCTTCTTTTGGGTCTCGAGCATGGCGCGTGCTTCAAGAAAGAGGGGGCTAGGAGCCTCTGGACATCCTCGTGTCCGTGACCGACGCACAGCATCCCCTACACGCGCCTTCACGAGCTTGTCCCAGGACGCGTACATTTTATTCAATCACAAGCTGATAATAAAATGGGAACGACTGCATCTTCTCTGTCTTCCAATGTAAGTCGTCTGTCTGCAAACACAGATATAAGCACCGTTCAGTCGTGCTCTGCAACGCAGTTTACACGATTCGAGCCGACTACCGTCAACATCAACACTGCAGAATGCGGTGGAGACTTTACGCTAGGGAACATAAGCAACACACAAGTAGCTTCCTGTAAAAATTCAACAGAATTGGCAGTGTTGTCAAAGGTTCTGGTTGATCAATCGGCCAAGGCAACGTCAAAAGCAGGGATCGGCATCATGACGACTGCAGTGGCGAATGCAAACAACTTCAGTGATGTTCAAAACAACATCAATGCCCTCATGCAGTCGAGTTGCAACAACTCCCAGCAGGCAGTCGTAGCCGCACGCGTCTTTAATATCGGGACTCTAAAGGCAGGAGGAGACTGCAACATCGCCAACTCGAACTTTACGCAGCAGTCGGCCTGTATCAACGACATCATGGCCACGCTCACGAACGATAGCACGGTGAGTCAGACGGCGGAAGCATCAGCCACTGCTGGTCTTGACTTGGGTGCGCTGTTAGGCATCCTCATTGCCATTGTAGTGATTATCATGCTCGTGTTTTTAGGTATCCCATTCATGCTGACAGTGACGGCAGGAGGGAAGGCCAGTGGTGCACTCAAGTCTGCAGGAGGACTCTTTCATAGCGGGGGCCCACCTATCTCTGAGTTGCGTGCTACACTCTCAGAGTTACAAGCACAAGTACTAAAGAAAGGTATCAAGTAATGGATGTCATTACAGACGTCCCCAAGGGGTGGCTTCCTGCTCGCATGTCTATTGACGGCTTTGGGCACTCGTGGCGGCCCGTGATTCCTCAAACGCCTACGTCATCCACCAGTCCTCTCCCCATTCCTTACGATGCGTACGGCTCTTGCAAGTGGATCCTTCTTGCTTGCTCTTCCACGCACACCGGCACGTGTGCGGCAAACACCGTCCTTCTTGCTGCCAAGGCAACCGCGCAGTTTGACAAGTCCATTGAACGTCTGCCCATTATTCAAGGTGTTTCACGTAACAAGCGTGCGGCCAAGCTGTTCCGTGACTCCAAGCGCGCACCTGTCGAGGAGGAGGAGGAGGAGGAAGAGAAGCAGGTCGTGGAGGAGGAGTC
>SXGQ01009647.1_pt1 | contig 28367 bp, 26 predicted proteins | sample 3178371 | NCBI WGS metagenome assembly SXGQ01 (sample SAMN11356859, study PRJNA531348) | freshwater metagenome | isolation source: freshwater sample F1-20 | place: China: Fuxian Lake, Yuxi | collected 2017-12-25 | reverse complement strand
CCGGCGGCGCATCCTCGGTCACATCCACCCTGCGTCAGGTCGGATCCACCCTCGGCTCGGCGATGCTCGGCACGGTGCTCTTCGTCTCACTCGGCCTCGCCCTCAGCAACGATCTCGCGGTCAATCAGCCGCAGATCTCCGAGGAGCAACGCACGCAGATCGTCGACGAGGTCGTCGACACCTCCGGCGAGGCGATCATCCCGCTCGAGCAGCAGCCCGGCATGGCTGATGTCGCCGCAGAGGCCAAGCAGTCCTACACGCGGGCGGTGCAGATCATGGCAGCGTTCGCCGGAGGCGCGATGGTGATCGGCCTCATCGCATCCTTCGGGCTGCCAGCGGATCGACGGCGCAAGGAAGATGACGAGGAGACGCGCGAGAAGGTCGACGCCTAGTCGAGCAGATCGCGCGGCTTGGCCGGTGCCTTGCGGGGCTGGCCATCGCCGAGAATGTAGCTCGTCACGAGGTGGTTCCAGTGGCAGGCCTGGCACACCTCCACGACGTAGACGCGGAACTCGCCGTACTCATAGGCCATGCCCGGCAAGCGCGCAGGATCGATGGCCGAGCCGGCAATGTGGCCGAGCTGCTCGCCGTAGACGTAGGTGACGTGCGCGAGGGTCGCGCGGCCATCGGTGACTTGGCAAATGGGGCACGGGTCCTCGGTGGGTACGCCGTGGAAGCGGGCTGCGCGCAGCAGATAGGAGTCGGCGTCGCAGACGTCGAAGCCGTTGAAGGCTTGCCCGCCGTAGACCCCGCGCAGCACCGAGCGTCGCTGCAGGGCGTAACTGACGACGCGGCGGGGGGCTGTGGGATCGGCGACATCCTCGGGCGCTGAGCGCTCTGGCTTGGGCTTGCCACGCTCACCGAGCACACGCGCACCGCGCGCCTGCGTCGATCGGGGCTCTGCCATGCGAACACCCTAAGCGAGAGTGGCTATTGATGCTCGGGATGCATGTGGGCAACCCGTGGTCAGGGCAGAAACGGGCAGTGACGGCAGCCCTTGTCGCAGCAGAAGCCGCGGCGGGCATGTGTCTCCGCCGTCATGACAAAGAAGCCCGTGACCGGGTCCACGTACCCCTCCTCGCCCGCCGCCATGGCCGCAGCATGGACCTCCAGGATCTCGGCATAGGCCGGATGCGACTCCGGCAGCCGCGAGGGGTGCGGCTGCGTCAGGGGACGATCGGCGAGCGGCGTGGACACCCCATGACTGTAGGCACACGTGCCTGCCTGCGCAGGTTGAGTGGCGCCCTGTGGAGCCGACACGCCGTGGATTCGCTGCACAGGTCGCCACTCAACGAAGTGGGTCGCCTCGCCGCGCTCGGCGACTCTGGAAGACTGACCGCACGCCCGATCCGGGCTTCGCCACGAGGGAGTCACCATGGTCTTCGCCCCGCTCGTCGAGATGAACGACGGCCGCTCCATCCCCGTCATCGGCTTCGGCGTCTGGCAGGTGCCCGACGATGTGGTCGTCGATGCGACGCTCAAGGCGCTCGAGGTGGGCTACCAACACATCGACACGGCGTGTGTCTATGAGAACGAGCGCGGAGTCGGCGAGGCTCTGCGCCGCAGTGGCCTCAACCGCGATGACGTCTTCGTCACCACGAAGGTGTGGAACACCGACCAGGGCTACGACCAGACCCTGCGGGCCTTCGACACCAGCACCGGGCTGCTCGGCATCGACGAGGTGGACCTCTACCTCGTCCACTGGCCGACGCCCGCCCGCGACCTCTACCTCGACTCGTGGCGCGCGCTCATCCGCCTGCGCGAGGAGGGGCGCGCCCGCTCGATCGGCGTCTCCAACTTCCACGAGGCGCACCTGCGCAGGATCATCGACGAGACCGGCGTGATCCCGGCCATGAACCAGATCGAGTTGCACCCATGGCTCCCGCAGGCGCACCTGCGCGACATCGACGCGCGCCTCGGCATCAAGACCGAGGCCTGGAGCCCGCTCGGTTCGGGTCAGCTCATCGACAACCCGGTCATCGCCCAGGTCGCCGCCAAGCACGACAAGTCGCCCGCCCAGGTGATGATCCGCTGGAGCATCCAACTCGGCAACATCGTGCTGCCCAAGTCGGTGACGCCCGTGCGCATCGAGCAAAACATCGACGTCTTCGACTTTGTCCTTGACGACGCCGACATGGCCGCCCTCGCGACGCTCGAGTCGGGCCGGCGTACCGGACCCAATCCAGACGACTTCAACGAGGCTTAGCCAACCGCCAGATACCGTCTACTCGTGGCGGCCCTGAGCAATCTGCGAGCTGTCCTCGCCGTCCGCGACTTCCGGCGGCTCTTCTCCGTCCGGCTAGCGGGGCAGTTCGGCGACGGCCTATTGCAGGCAGCCCTGGCCACCTTCGTGCTCTTCTCCCCTGAGCGTCAGCCGACCGCTGCCTCGGTGGCGGGCGCCTTCGCCGTGCTCTTCCTTCCCTACTCACTCGTCGGACCCTTCGCCGGGGTGTTCCTCGACGAGTGGCGCCGCCGTCAGGTGCTTGTCTACGCCAACCTCCTTCGCGGGGTGCTTGTCATCGGCGTGGCTGCGCTCGTCTGGGCACGCCACGACGGCCTCGACCTCGCTGTCGCCGTCCTCCTGGTGCTGGGAGTGGCCCGCTTCGTCCTCGCGGGGCTCGCCGCGTCGCTGCCGCACGTCGTCGACGGGCCACTGCTTGTGACCGCGAATGCGCTCTCACCCACAGCGGGCACGATGGCCGTCGTCGCGGGAGGCCTCGTCGGCGTCGTCATCCGAGGAGTGGCGGGAGGCGGTGATACCGGCAGTGTCATCGTGCTCGCCTGCGCTGTCACGGCGTATGTCCTCGCCGCGCTCCTCGCGACCCGGATGGACAGGGACCGACTCGGACCCGACGAGGACACCGTGCGCAATACCGTGCTCGGCGTCCTGCAGGGTCTCGGCGACGGCATTCGGCAGCTGGCCGCGCATCCGATCGCCGGACGCGCCGTCCTCGTCGTCATCATCCAGCGCCTGGCGTTCGGCGCGCTCACGGTGCTCGCGCTGCTGCTGCTGCGCAACACGCTCAACCCAGCCGCGGACCCCGATGCGGCTCTCGGACAGTTCGCCTTCATCACTGCCGCAGCGGGTGGCGGCGCGCTCCTCGGCGCCATCGTGACTCCCGGGCGCGTGCGCCGCATGGGATACGTGCCCTGGACCGTGGTCGCTGTGACCCAGGCGGCGCCCCTCGTCGCCATCGGTGTGATCGCGGGTATGTACCTCCCCGCGCTGTGGCCGCTGCTGATCGCGGCGCTGTCGCTCGGCTTCGCCAACCAGGCATCCAAGGTGGCGTGCGACACCCTCATCCAGCGCGAGATAGAGGACGACTACCTCGGTCGCGTGTTCGCCCTTTTCGATGTCGGCGTCAACGTCGCGCTAGTCCTGGGCATCGTGGCTGTGGCTTTCACCAGTCCCGAGTCGGGCATCGCGCCCATCGCGGTGGTCATCGTCGGAGTGCTCATCGCGGGCAATGCCGCGTGGTACTACGGGATAGGTGGCAAAGCCCGCGAGAGGCGCCGTACAGGAGGCTAGGCTGCTTTCGTGACCGAGACTGCAGCCCCGCCTGCCCCTGCCAAGCGCCGCATTGGAGCGCGCTCCATCGCCGCTCTCCTGGCGCTCATCCTCGGCCTCGGCCTGCTGCCCCTGGGCACCGTGACCTACTGGGGCAACCGCACCGTCACCGACACCGAGCGTTATCTCGAGACAATGGAGCCACTCGCCTACAACGAGCAGGTCCAGGACTCGCTGTCGGTATTCATCACGGACAAGATCGAGGAGCAGATCGACCCCGAGGCGCTCGTCAATCAGGTCTTCGCGGGTCTCATCGAGCAGTACCCCGCGCTCAAGGCACTCGTCCCCATCGTCGCGGGCGCGGTCGATTCGCTCATCGCCCAGGTCGTCGATCGCCTGGTGCGATCCGAGCAATTCCAGCAACTGTGGAACCTCGCCAACACCGCCGCACAGCAGAGCCTCATCGCCATCCTCGAGGGTCGCGATGACGGCCCGGTGTCACTGCAGGGCGATGAGGTCGTGCTCGACATCGGCGTGCTCCTCGACCAGGTCAAGCAGGGACTCGTCGACCAGGGATTCGCCGCCGCCGCCAACATCAACGTGGCCCAGGCCGATAGGCAGATCGTCCTGCTCGAGGCGCCGCAGCTGGCTCAGATCCGCACGATCTACTCCTTCACCTCGCCCGTGGCCGCGGGTCTCGTCTTCTTTGCGGTGCTGCTACTCGTCCTCGCGGTGGTGCTGGCTCGTCGCCGGCCACGCATGGTGGCCTGGGCCGGTGGTGGTGCCGCCGTGGGCGGGGCGCTGCTCATCGTCGGACTAGGCATCGGCAACTCTGTCTTCGTCAACACCCTCGAGGGCACTCCCTTCGAGCAGGCCTCGCAGGCGTTCTACGACCAGCTCCTGAGGTTCCTCTACAACGGTTCATACTCCCTCATCGCGCTCGGCATCATCGTGATGGCCGTGGGCCTCTACCTGTGCGGAGCACGCTGGGCGGTGGAGTTGCGGGCCGCCGTCAACAACCTCGCCAGCGACGTCGCGGGGACGCTCCCCGCAGGACCTATCACGTCATCGGGCGCGTGGGTCGCTGCTCATGCCCGGTGGCTCCGCGTCGCCGTGGGCGTGCTCTTTGCCATCATCGTCGGCATCGGCAACGACCTCTCCGTCGCGCGCTCCATCTGGGCCGCGCTCATCGCCCTGGTGCTCCTCGGCATAATCCAGGTCTGGGCAGCTTCAGGTCGGCGTACCCCCGCGGAGCAGGTCACCGCCTAGCCCGCCCACGGCCCGGGGCGCGTAATCGGGAGCCTCAGGGCTGATGCGCCGCCCACCAGGCACGCAACTCACGCTCGGCCTCGTCTTCGCTGAGCGGGCCTCGGTCGAGACGTAGTTCCAACATGAAGTCGTACGCCGCCCCGACCTCACGGCCCGGCGGTATGCCGAGAATCTCCATGATCCGATTGCCGTCGAGATCAGGCCTTATCGCGTCGAGCTCCTCCTGCGCGGAGAGGACCGCGATGCGCTCCTCCAGGCTGTCGTAAGCCGCCTGCAGTGCGAGCGCGCGCTTGCGATTGCGTGTGGTGCAGTCAGCGCGCGTGAGCTTGTGCAGCCGAGTGATCTGATCACCGGCATCCCGCACGTAGCGACGCACCGCGGAATCGGTCCACTCTCCCGTGCCATAGCCGTGGAAGCGCAGGTGAAGCTCGGTGAGCTTCGCTACGTCGTCGACGACTTCATTGGGGTAGCGCAACCCGGCAAGGCGCTTGCGCACCATGCGCGCGCCCACGACCTCGTGGTGATGGAAGGACACGCCTCCGTCGCTCTCGAAGCGACGAGTCCTGGGCTTGCCAATATCGTGCAGTAGCGCGGCAAGCCGCAGCACGAGGTCGGGACCCGACGCAGGCTGATGCGAGGACTCCAGGTCGATCGCCTGCTCCATCACGATGAGCGAGTGCTCATAGACGTCCTTGTGGCGGTGATGCTCATCGATTTCAAGCTGCAGGCCGGGGATCTCCGGCAGGACGTACGCCGCGAGGCCAGTCTCGACGAGGACCGCGAGACCCAGACGTGGGCGTGCTCCGAGGAGAAGCTTGCTCAGTTCATCGCGAATGCGCTCCGCGGACACGATCTCTAGTCGTGCCGCCATCTCGCGTATCGCCGTGAGGACATCGGGAGCAATGGTGAAGCCGAGCTGGGAGACGAAGCGCGCCGCACGCATCATGCGCAGCGGGTCGTCGCCGAAGGACTCCTGCGGGGCGATGGGGGTGCGCAGGATGCGATCACCGAGATCGCGCATGCCGTCGTGGAGGTCAACGAACTCCAGGGTCGGCAGTCGCACGGCCATCGCGTTGACCGTGAAGTCGCGCCGGGCCAGGTCTCCCGCCAAAGTGTCGCCGAAGGTCACCTCGGGCTTGCGCGAGTCCGCGCCGTAGGACTCCGAGCGGTAGGTCGTGATCTCCAGGGTGAGGTCGTCCTTGCGCGCACCCACCGTCCCGAATCTCATGCCCACGTCCCAGACGTGCTCGGCCCAGCCGCGCACGAGCTGCTCGATGAGCTCGGGCCGGGCATCTGTGGTCAGGTCAAGGTCATGGGCGATGCCTGGGCGCCCCAGCATGATGTCGCGGACAGGGCCTCCCACGAGGGCGAGCTCGTACCCCGCCTCAGCGAAGCGAGTCGTGAGGGGGGCCAGCGCATCGGCGATCCCGAGGAGCGAAGCCGCGGGCGATGGTGTCGCCGAGGGTGCCTCCGCCATGGGGGGAGCCTAGGCCGCGCCCCACCGGCCGCCCTCGCCCGACGCGGTTATCCTCAGGCCATGGCCGAATCCGGAGCGTCCCAGGGCTCCGGGACCCCGGGGGGCTCGGGCAAGCCCGCCGCCAAGAAGGCCTCGTCCGCGTCCAGTTCGCCCAAGTCCGCGGGACGACGCCCACCGCGCATGCCCAAGGTGGAGGAGACCTCCGCGGGAGGCCTCGTCGTGGATCGCAAGTCAGCCCCGCTGCGGGCCGCTCTCATCGCACGCCATGACCGGCGCGGTCGCCTGGTGTGGTCGCTGCCCAAGGGCCACCTTGAGGCAGGGGAGACACCGGAGGATGCCGCTATCCGCGAGGTGGAGGAGGAGACCGGGATCCGCGGGCGCGTGCTGGCCCCTCTGGGTGTCATCGACTTCTGGTTCATCGCCGAGAACCGGCGCATTCATAAGACCGTGCACCACTACCTCATGGAGGCCTCCGGGGGCGAGCTCTCCGATGAGGACGCCGAGGTAGTCGAGGTCGCATGGTTCCCGCTCACCGATGTCCGCGAGCGACTGGCCTACGCCGACGAGCGCAGGCTGCTCGACCGGCTGCCGGACCTCCTCGCGGACGCTGGATGACTCGGGACGCGCACCACGCCCGGCGACGCGCTGTGGCCGGCCTGCTCGCCCTGCTCGGCGTACTCGCCCTGATCGTCGGTGCTCCCGCCCACGCCGAGGAAACGCCAGCGCCCGTGCGCATCACCATCACCGGCCTTGCACCCGTCGCCCTCGGCATGGGCACCTCCCTCACGATGGGTGGCACCGTCGCCAACACGGGACTGGCCACGATCACATCGATCAGCGCGCGCATGACAATCTCGACCACAGCCATCACGAGTCGGCGCGACCTGCGCAAGGCAACGGATGCGGAGGGTGGCTTCGGCTCGATCCCCGTCTACGCCACGACAACGGCTGTCGTCGACACCCTGCCACCGGGCGCGAAGGCGGACTACCGGATTGCCACCGACATCTCACAGCTGCCACTCGGTGCTCCGGGTGTCTACGTGCTGGGGGTTGAGGCGATCGGTTTCGGTCCCGCGGGCTACGTCATCCTCGACACGTCGCGGACGGTCATACCCTTCGTCCCTGACGCTGTGGATCCGGTCAACGTCACCTGGTTATGGCCGCTCGCGACCACACCCGCGCAGACTCCTGATGACGTGCTACTCGGAGATAACATCCCCCGTGAGGTCTCACCCGGAGGTCGACTCGACGACCTTCTCGCGGCCGGAGGCTCCTCCCCGTCCATCAGCTGGGTCGTGGATCCGCAGGTCTTGCAGGTCGCCGAGGACATGTCGGACGGCTACCTCGTCGACAAGGGGGGTCAGATTCGCGCCGGAACTGCCGCGGACGACGCCGCGGCTTGGCTGGAGCGGGTCCGCGCAGTCCTCGGGCCTGCAAAGGACTCCGAGCGATCCACTCCGCGGCAGCGACAGGTGTGGGTGATGCCGTACTCCGACCCCGATGCCGACGCACTCACGCGGGCAGGTCTCACGACCGACTTGGTCCGCGCATCCACCGCGGCACCGGAGGTCGCTGCGCGACAACTCGAGCGCGCTCCCGATGGCACACTCGCCTGGGCTGCTGGCGGGCGTCTCGACCAGGAGGCCCTCGACGTCTTGGCCTCGGCGGGCGTGCGCACCGTCGTCATCCGCGACAAGACCGCCCCCGCGGCGCCCTTGCTCGACTACACGCCCTCCGGATATCTCGACCTCGAGGCATCCGGGGGCCGCATCCGCGCCCTCATCATCGATCCGGGCCTTCTCGCTGCCCTCGAAATGCCCCAGGGAAACCAGGCGACCATCCTCGCCGCACGGCAGCGTTTCCTTGCCGAGTTGGCCTTCGTCGCACTCGAACCAACCGAGGCCTCTCGCCACCTCATCGCCGGGCCAGCCAGCCCAAGGTGGGACCCCAACCCACGACTGCTCAGCGCGATCATTGCCTCACTGAGGAGCACCCCGTGGACCAGACTCGTGCCCGTGAGCACCGTCTTGGCCCTGCCGGATGCGGGGTCGGCGCGCATCCTCGCGACCGATGCCCGGCGCGCGCGCGAACTGGATCGCGACTATCTGGGTCGGCTCGCCGAGACCCAGGCGTCTATCGAGTCGCTGCGAAGCGTGCTCACCGACCCATTACCGCTCACGGCACCCCTGGCGTCAGCGCTCCTCCGTGCCGAGTCCAGCGCGTGGCGCACGCGGCCACGAGAGGGGGTGCGCCTCCTCGACTCGATCGATGCCTCGATTGCCACGGCCGAGGGCAGTGTCTACGTCGTCCCCCGTGACAGCGTCGTGCTGAGCGGGGACCGCGGCAGCGTGCCTGTCACGGTCACCAACGACTTCGATCAGACGGTGCGCGTCGGGGTGAGCATCACCGCGGATCCTGCCGCGCGACTCGACGCCCAGCCGCTCGAGGTCGTCGAGATAGAAGCGGGCCGGCGTGCGAGCCTCGTGGTGCCCGTTCGCGTCGTCGGTGGCGATGCCCTCACAGTCGCCGTGCAGCTCACGGACCCGGCCGGCAGGCCCTTCGGTGCTCCCGTCGCCCTGGAGTTGCGCACGACCGCCTACTCGCGTGCGGCACTCTGGGTGGCGGTCGCGGCAGCCGCCGTCCTGATACTCCTCGTCGTCTACGACACCGTGCGACGATCGCGCCAGCGAGGTGCGCGGCGCAGGGAGGCCTCCGCGTGAGCGGCGATCGCCCCGATCCGCCCGAGGTGGCGGCCCCCCAGGGCCCTGCCGAGCCCGAGATCGATCCCGCAGTCGAGCCGGCCAACCCCGCGGAGGCCCGCTCGGCAACGACAGGACTCCTGGGCTCCAGCGCGGTGATGGCGACCGGGACGGTGATCTCCCGCGTCACCGGAGTCGCACGCGATATCGCGTTGACCGCGGCACTCGGCTTCTACCTCGTCTCCGACGCGTACTCCCTCGGCAACACGATGCCCAACGTCCTTTACATCCTCATCATCGGCGGGGCGCTCAACGCGGTCTTCATCCCGCAGCTCGTGCGCCGCATGAAGGACGATGCCGATGGTGGCCAGGCCTACGCCGATCGACTCATCACGCTCGCCGGCCTCGTGCTGCTCATCTTCTCCATCGCCGCGGTGCTGCTCGCGCCGGTCCTCGTCGACCTCTATGCGACATCGGCCTACGACGACTCCCAGCGTGAGCTTGCCACCGCCTTCGCGCGCCTGTGCTTGCCGCAGATCTTCTTCTACGGCGTATACGCGCTCCTGAGCCAGGTCCTCAACGCCCGGGGGAAATTCGGCGCGCCGATGTTCGCCCCCATCCTCAACAACATCGTCGCCATCGCGACCTTCACGCTCTTCATCGTCATCGCGGGCACATCCGCGGCGGCCGACGGTGCGCTCACCCCAGACCAGGTGGCGATCCTGGGGATCGGCACGACCCTGGGCGTCGCACTCCAGGCCCTCATCCTCATCCCGGTGCTGGCGCGCGCGGGCTATCGCTGGCGTCCGCGCTTCGACTGGCGGGGATCCGGCCTGGGCAAGGCCGGACATCTCGCGGTGTGGACGCTCCTGCTCGTCGTCGTCAACCAGGCGGGCTACATCGCCATCACTCGCCTCGCCACTCTGGCCAATGTCAATGCCGCAGCCGCGGGCACGACACCCGCAGGACTGACGACGTACCAGAAGGCACACCTCATCTTCATGCTCCCGCACAGCGTCATCACGGTGTCGATCGTGACCGCACTGCTGCCGGCACTGAGTCGCATCGCGCACTCGGGGCGACTCCACCAGGTGGGAGCGGACGTGGCCGGGGCCATGCGTCTCGTCGCCGCCCTGATCATCCCCATCGGCGCGGTGCTCATGATCGTGAGCCCCGGCATCGCAGTGCTTCTCTTCGGCTACGGCGCGGCCACTCCCGACCAGGCACAACTCGCCGGTCTCATCACGAGCGTCTTCATGCTCGGGCTGCTGCCCTTCACGCTCTTCTACGTGCTCTTCCGCGGCTTCTACGCCGTGGAAGACACGCGCACGCCCTTCTTCGCGAGCCTTCTCATGAACGTCGTGGCCCTGGGCGTCGCCATTCCGCTCTTCTACGCCGTGACCGGTGGTGCGCAGGTCGCCTCGCTCGCCTTTGGCTATGTCTGCGGCTTCTGGGCGACCTTCGTGCTGTCATGGATCCTGCTTGCGCGGCGGCTCGGCGGCCTTGACTCGTGGGCGACGCTCCGCTCCCTGCTCCGCATGCTCATTGCGGGCTTCATTGCCTTCTGCGTGATGTTCGGTGCGGAGGCCGCCCTCACCGCCTACGTCACCGGGGATGATCCGGCCAACACCCTGGGCGTGCTCATCGACGTCATCGTCCTCGCTGCCGTGGGCCTGGGGGTCTATCTCGCCGCCGCGTGGGCCATGCGGATCCATGAGGTGGGTGACGTCATCGCGCTCATCCAGCGCAAGATGCGTCGACGTCGAGCCGCCTCATCCGGCGAAGACACGGCCGACACACGTACCCTCGAGGGGTGAGTGACAGGCGGATCGGCCGCTACATCCTGGACGTGCTGGTCTCGCAGACCGGCGTCGTCGAGCTGTGGCAGGGATTCGATCCCGCGCTGGAGCGCGCCGTCTCACTGCGCCTCATCCCCGCGACCGATGACCGCGCCGCAGCCGCCGAACGCGCGGCGCGAGAGGCGGCACATGTCGATGATCGCCGTGTCATCGCCGTCCTCGACATCCTCACGTCCGAGCCGGTCGTCGGCTCGGACTCGTCGGGGGCGACCTACCTCGTCATCGTGAGTGAGTGGGTCGAGGGGCGCACTCTCACCGATATCTACGAGGAGCGTGAGGGCGAGCCCATCGAGATTGACGAGGTGGTCCCCGTCATCCGGCAGGTGGCCATCGCCCTCCAGCACAGCCACGAGCTCGGGGTGCACCACGGGAGGTTGCGTCCGGGGTCCCTGCTCGTCTCGGAGACCGCCGACTTCGACGACCCCTTCACGCTCCTCGGTGACACCAACGTCGTGCGCATCCGCGGGCTCGCGGTCGATGCGGCGCTGTGGCCCGAGGAGGGCCCAGGCCGAAGCGACATCGAGGGAGTCGGCTCACTCTTCTACGCCATGCTCACCGGACGCTGGCCGCTCGGACTCGTGGACGGCATGTCGCCCGCACCGCGTGTCGGCAAGCGCCTCCTCCCGCCGTCCCAGGTCGTCGCCGACGTCCCCTCCGGCGTGGACGAAATCTGCCTTCGGGCCATCGGTCCCGACGTGGCCGGGGATCCACGCGTCGAGGCGTACCCCGACATGGCCGCGGTCGTGAGCGCCCTCGGTGCCTGGGAGCAGCGGCCCGGGCGGCGTCCCCTGTCACTCGCCCACCGCGAGGGTGCCTCCCTCAGCCCCGGGCGTCGCGCGCTGCGGGTCGCAGGACGTCTGGCCCTCACCGCGGCCGCCCTGGTGCTCGTCACGGGAGTGGGAATCGCGGGACTTCGGCTCGCGCAAGGAGCTGCCTCCCCGTGGGGAGTCACCGCGGAGGGAGTTCCGCTCGAAGTCCTCACCGACGTCGGCGACGTCACCGCGCTCGACGGCGTGGTGGGCGGGATCCCGGGCGAAATCGTGCCGGTGGGTGCCACCGACTTCGATCCGCTGGGCAGCGACCGCACGGAAATGCCCGAGCTCGTCCCCAGTGCGATCGACGAGCGCTCCGACACGGCATGGACCACCGACACCTACTTCGCCGCAGATCTCGACGGCAAGGGGGGCACCGGCCTCGCGCTTGACCTCGGCGAGTCGCTCCCCGTGAGCGCGGTGCGGCTCGAACTCCTCGGATCCGGCTCCTCCGTCACGGTGCTCGTCGCCGCAGAGCCCTTCAAGAAGACCAAGAAGTGGACTCCCCTCGCCGCAGCGCAGGGGATCGGCACCGCGATTGACCTGCGCGCCCCGCGTCCGATCGTCGGTCGCTACGTCCTCATCTGGTTCACGCAATTGCCCCTGGTGGACGGCGTCTACCAGGGTGGTCTCCGCGATGTGCTCGTCCTGCGCTGACTCCATCATGGCCCAGTGAAGAAGGGCCGACGGACTACGCTCGCGTCGTGAGCCAGGAGGCGGATGCGGTGTCGCTCAGCGACGCTGAACTCCTCGCCGCGCACTGCGCCGGTGACCCCGATGCCTTCGCTGAGATCGTGCGCCGGCACCGCGATCGGCTTTGGGCCGTCGCACTCCGGACCACCGGCAGTCCGGAGGAAGCAAGCGACGCACTCCAGGATGCCTTCATCTCGGCGTACCGCCGTGCCGACTCGTTCCGGGGAGACTCCGCGGTGACGACCTGGCTGCATCGCATCGTGGTCAACGCCGCCCTCGATCGGCTGCGCCGCCGCGCCGTGCGCACCTGGGTGCCCCTACCGGACGAGGGGGCCGGGGAAAGTGCCGCGACCCTCGTCGACAGCGCCCGGCTCGCGGACCCCCGCGCCGCAGCCGAGAGCAGCGAGACTGTCCGGGAGGTGCGCGCCGCCCTCGACACCCTGCCCCCCGACCAGCGGGCCGCCATCGTCCTGGTCGATCTCGAGGGTTGGTCCGTCGAAGAGGCAGCACGGGTGCTGGACTGCCCCATTGGCACCGTCAAGAGCCGATGCTTCCGGGGCCGAGCCAAGCTCGCCGAACGCCTCGCCCATCTGCGGAACCCGGATGCGACTGAGGCCGTCGTACTCCCGGATAACGGTGCGGTCACGACCAACGGCGAAGGAGGTGCCCCGTGAGCGAGTCCGACATCGGCGGCGAGCTGCCTCCCCTCGACCCCGAGCTCGCGGCCTGGCTGGCCGCCGACCCACCCGGGCCCATGCCCGCGGACGTGTGGGCAGGTATCGAGGCGCACCTTGCCGCCGAGCCTGCGCTGATTCCCGCTGGCTCTGCCGACTCGCCTGGCGTCGTCCACCTTGACGCCGAGCGGTCGCGTCGGCGCAGTCACCGCGTGCTCCCCCTCCTCGTCGGCGCTGCCGGCCTCGTGGTCGCGGGGGCCGTGGTGCTGCCCGCCCTGCAGACGTCCTCGCCCGCGCCGGTCGCCGATGGCGCCAGCTCCGCTCAGCCTGCGGTCGCCGCGGCAGCACCGTCACCTGACGCCAGAGGCGATGCGGGAGTCGCTACCGCTCCCGAGGCAGCGTCGCCTGACGCCTCGCCGGATACATCCACAGCCACCGAGCCCGTGATGCCGCGGGCCATGGTCTCCACAGGCACCGACTACACCGCTGATGCGCTTCCGGCTCAGGTGACAACCCTGCTGGCCACAGCGGGGATGTCTGATAGCACCGCCGTCGCCGCGGCCATGGCCGCCTCGCCTGCCACCTCGACCCTCCCCGGCGTAGGACTGGCCTCGAGCCCGGAGACACTCTCCGACTGCCTGGGTCGGCTCGGACTGCCCTCCGGCTCAGTGCCGCTGGTCATGGACACCGCCACGGTCGATGGACGCGACGGCAGCGTGATCGTGACCGTCGGTGCGACCGACTCCGTCGGTGTGCCGACCGCCCTGCACATCGTCGCCGTGGGTCAGGACTGCAGCGACGATGACGTAGCCGCAGCGCAGCACTGGGACCTCCCCCTTCGCTAGGGTCCCGGGAATACCCTCGGGGGTATCGTGGTTCATGCCGCGTGAGCGTCCTGGGCTGCGGCCCGGCAGGATGGCGCGCGATATCGACCCTGGAGTGTGCGAAGTGTCCGACGTCCGCGACGTCATCATCATCGGCTCAGGCCCGACCGGCTACACCGCCGCGATCTACACCGCGCGGGCGCAGCTGAAGCCCCTCCTCTTCGAGGGAGCCGTCACCGCCGGTGGCGCGCTGCTGAACACCCCCGAGGTCGAGAACTGCCCCGGTTTCCGCGACGGGATCATGGGCCCCGCCCTCATGGAGGAGATGCGGGCCCAGGCCGTGCGCTTCGGGGCAGAGATGATCACCGACGACGTCGTCGACGTGCAGCTCGACGGGGACATCAAGACGGTGCGTGATGGCAGTGGGCGCGAGTATCAAGCGCGTTCGATCATTCTCGCCATGGGCTCGGGCTACCGCGAGCTCGACCTGCCCAACGAGAAGCGCCTGTCCGGCCATGGCGTCTCGTGGTGCGCGACGTGCGACGGCTTCTTCTTCCGCGACCAGGACATCGTCGTCGTCGGCGGTGGTGATTCGGCGATGGAGGAGGCGACCTTCCTCACCCGCTTCGCCAAGTCTGTGACCCTCATCCACCGGCGCGAATCGCTGCGCGCGAGCAAGATCATGCAGGAGCGCGCGTTCAACGATCCGAAGATCCACTTCGCCTGGAATTCGGAGGTCGTCGACATTCTCGGCGACGCCAAGGTCTCCGGGGTTGCACTCAAGGACACGGTGACCGGTGAGACGCGCGAGCTCGCGGTGACCGGCCTCTTCATCGCCATTGGCCACGACCCGCGATCCGAGCTCGTCAGGGGCAAGGTCGCGCTCGATGACAATGGTTACGTCCTCGTCGATGCCCTGAGCACGCGCACCACTGTCGCCGGGGTCTTCGCCGCGGGCGACCTCGTCGATCACATCTATCGGCAGGCCATCACGGCGGCAGGCACCGGCTGCTCGGCTGCCCTCGATGCCGAGCGCCACCTCGCTGCACACGACTAGGCAGCGGCACCCTTAGGCTGAGACGGATCGGCGGGTCGGCGAGGCCGCCCCCGGCGATCCCCGGAAGGAGAACCATGGCTACCAAGATCGTGACCGACGCATCCTTCGACGCCGACGTCCTCAAGAGCGATATCCCCGTCATCGTCGACTTCTGGTCCGAGTGGTGTGGCCCCTGCCGCATGGTCGCGCCCATTCTCGAGGAGATCTCGGGCGAGTACGACGGCAAGATCGTCATCGCCAAGCTCAATGTCGACGAGAACCCCAAGACGGCGGCGTCCTATGGCATCACCTCGATTCCGACCATGAACGTCTTCTCGGGTGGCGATGTCGTCAAGACCATCATCGGTGCGAGGCCCAAGGCCGCACTTCTCACCGACCTTCAGCCCTTCCTCCAGTAGAGCGGGATGGCCGTCCTCCGTCGCGGGGACACCGGCGTCGCGGTTGCAGACATTCGCGCGCGCTTGGTGCGCCTGCGCCTGCTTGATTCCAACTCCGAGGCAGCCTTCGATGCCGCGGAGTACGACGACGCCGTCGAGCAGGCGGTGCGGGCATTCCAGCAGCAGCGAGGTATCCCGGCGGACGGAATCTGCGGACCGCAGACACTGCGTCATCTGGAGGAAGCGCGCTGGACCCTGGGCGACCGTGTGCTCGCCTACACTCCCGGACACCTCCTCCGTGGGGACGACGTACTCGACCTGCAAAACCGGGTCACGCGAATGGGTTTTGACTGTGGTCGCCCCGACGGTGTCTTCGGGCCGCTGACCGATAGCGCGCTGCGCGAATTCCAGCGCAATGTCGGCATGGAGCCCGATGGCACCTGCGGCTTTACGACGTACTGGGCGCTGGAGCGACTCACCCGCACGGTCGGGGATGGCGACGCAGTGTCGATCCGCGAGCGCCAGGCGATGGATGCCATGCGCTCGGGTGTCGCCGGCAAGGTGATCGTGCTCGATCCCGGGGGCGCGGATGCCGACCAGCGATTCGCGCTTGCCGAGGCCACGATCGTCGCCGACGTGTGCGCTCGGATCGAAGGACGGCTTGCCGCACTGGGCACGCAGGTGATCTACACCCGCGCGCCCACGCCCGAGCTCGTCGGCGAGGCAGAGCGCGCATCGTATGCCAATGCGGCGAGCGCCGACCTCGTGCTGTCAATCCATGTCGAGCGCGTCGATTTGCCCGGCGCCAATGGCTTCGCGACCTTCTACTTCGGTGCACCCCTCGGTGGCACGCAGTCGCAGGGTGCTCGCATCGCCGCCGAGCACGTCCAGGCGGAGGTGTGCCGGCGCACAGACCTGACCGACTGCCGCAGCCACCCGCGCACCTGGGACCTGCTGCGGCTCACGTCCATGCCCACGGTGTGGGTGGAGATGGGCTACCTCTCGCATCCGGGAGACGCGGCGCGCCTTACCGATCCCCGCTTCCGCGACACGCTTAGCGAAGCGATCGCGGTCGCGGTGACCAGTTTCTTCGCCCCCCTTGACTGACCAGTTTCGGGTTGCCCGCACCGTCGTCGTGACTTTGTGCCAGTTGCACGACCTTCTGCCATCAAAACCGTCGCGCAACTGGCGAAAAGTACAGGGGGAGCCTCAGCGGGAGTGGGGCCAGAGCAGGCGGGCCACGAATCCGGCCGCCGCTCCCACGGCAAAAACGAGGAGCCCCAGGATCAAGTTGGTCACCATCGACCCACCTCGCTCAGCGACCTCATCGGCCATGTCCCTTACCCCATCCCACGACTCGGCGGCGCCATCCGTCAGCATAGGGACCCTGGAACGGGGCGAACAGCCCCTGACGCGGCGCCAAGGGAGGTGTGCGATGAGCGGTGGTTCACGGCTCGATCCGTGGGTGGATTCCTACGCCGCACGCGCCCGCGGCATGACCGCCTCGGAGATCCGCGCCCTCTTTGCTGTGGCCTCGCGTCCCGAGGTCGTCTCCCTCGCGGGTGGCATGCCCTTCGTCCAGGCCCTCCCCCTCGACGCTCTCGCCGAGACCGCCGCGCGCCTGGTGCGCGAGCGCGGAGCCGAGGTGCTGCAGTACGGCTCGGGCCAGGGCGATGTCACGCTGCGCGGCCAGATTCTCGAGATCATGGCCGAGGTCGGCATCACGGCGCACCCCGATGACGTCATCGTCACGACCGGTTCGCAAATGGCCCTCGACCTCGTCACGCGCGTCTTCTGCGATCCCGGTGACGTCGTGCTCGTCGAGGCACCGTCCTACGTCGGTGCGCTCGGTGTCTTCCGCGCCTACGAGTGCGACATCCGACACGTCGCGATGGACGACGAGGGTCTGGTGCCGGAGGCACTCGAGGAAGCGATCACGCGCGTGCGCGCCGAGGGCAAGCGCATCAAGATGCTCTACACCATCCCGAGCTTCCACAATCCTGCCGGCGTGACGCAGGGGCCGGAGCGCCGCCAGCGCATCCTCGACATCGCCAAGTGCGAGGGGGTCCTCGTGCTCGAGGACGACCCCTACGGCCTGCTCGGCTTCGAGGGCGCTCCCCCGCGCGCGATTCGTGCCGACGACGACCAGCAGGTCGTCTACCTGGGCTCCTTCTCCAAGACGATCGCCTCGGGCCTGCGCGTCGGCTGGGCGGTCGCTCCCCATGGGGTGCGCGAAAAACTCGTCCTCGCGGCCGAGTCGGCTGTGCTGTGCCCGTCCAACTACGCGCAGCTCACCGTGAGTGAATACCTCGCCACCCAGCCCTGGCGAGAGCAGATCAAGGTCTTCCGTGAGCTCTACCGCGAGCGCCGCGATGCGCTGCTCGAATCGCTGGATCAGCTCATGCCAGCCGGCACGACATGGACCCGGCCGCAGGGCGGCTTCTATTCCTGGGTGACTCTCCCGGACGGTCTCGACGCCAAGGCGATGCTGCCGCGCGCGATCTCCGCGCTCGTCGCCTACGTGCCCGGCACGGGATTCTTCGTCGACGCCCAGGGATCGCAGAGCCTGCGCCTTTCCTACTGCTACCCCGACGCCGATCGGATCCGCGAGGGAGTGCGCCGCCTTTCGGGCGTTATCGAGTCCGAGCTCGAGATCGCGCAGACCTTCGGGACAGGTCACACCCTCCGCAACTCCCAGGGCCCGGCCAATCCCGCACCCGATCTGCTCTAGTCGAAGGGTCACACCATGCAGGTGCTCGTTCTCGCCGGCGGCCTGTCCGCCGAGCGCGACGTGTCGTTGCGCTCCGGTCGTCGCGTGGCCGAGGCACTGCGCTCTGCGCGCCCTGACTGGGAGGTCCACGAGCGCGATGTCGACGCGGCGCTGCTGAGCTCCCTTGCTGACAACGCCCCCGACTGCGTGGTGCCGCTGCTCCACGGTGCCGCAGGCGAAGACGGCGCGGTGCGCGATGTGCTCGAGTGCCTCGGCCTGCCCTATGTAGGCTCGCGCGCGGCGGCGTCGCGCCTGGCCTTCGATAAGCCGGTCGCCAAGACTCTTGTGCGCCGCGCTGGTGTCGCCACGCCCGAGGCCGTCGCTCTGCCTCACGCGACCTTCCGTGAGCTGGGCGCACCTGGGGTGATGGCCGCTCTCGAGCGCGGTATCGGCCTGCCGCTCGTGGTCAAGCCTGCGCGCGGTGGCTCGGCCCTGGGTGTCAGCATCGTGCGCGCGACCGCGGAGCTGCCGTCCGCGATGGTGGGCGCTTTCGCCTACGGCGATGTGGCGATGCTCGAGCGCTTCGTCGAGGGCACGGAAGTGGCGATCGGTGTGGTGGAGACTCCCGACGGGCCAGTCGCGCTGCCGGCGGTGGAGATCGCCGCCGACGGTGGCTTCTACGACTACGCCGCGCGCTACACCGCGGGCACGACGGAGTTCCACGTGCCCGCGCGCCTCGACGACGCCGTCGCGAAGTCAGCCGCCGAGGCAGCGCTCACCGCTCACGAGACGCTGGGACTACGCGACTGGTCGCGCTCTGACCTCATCGTGGGCGTTGACGGCACGGTGAACTTCCTCGAGGTCAATGTGGCCCCCGGCATGACCGAGACGTCGCTCGTGCCGCAGGCGCTGTCTGCCGCAGGGATCGACATGGGCGCGCAGATGGCCGCCCTCGTCGACCGCGCCATCGCCCGCGTCTGACGGCGTGACCTCTCGCCAAGTGGCCTAGACGACCTCCACGACTCCTACGTCGTAGCCCGTGGCCCCCGACGGGACGACATCGCGCACCTCGCTCGTCTGCGTCTCGCCGAGACCATTGGTCGCCCTCACGGCGATGGTGTGGCGCCCGGGCGTCGCCTCCCAGTCGATCCACCACTGCCGCCACGTGCGTGGGGTGGGCTGGTCGGCGAGCTGGGCCTCCTGCCACGGGCCATCGTCGATGCTCACCTCGACGCGGCTGATGCCGTCTGCGTCCATCGCCCACGCCACTCCACCGATCGCCGTCTGCCCGACCGTCAGGCTGCCCTGCGGCAGGTCGATGCGACTTCCGGTGAGCACAGGCGCATCCGTGGCCCAGCCGCGCACAGTCCAGTACGCCGGATCCTGCGCGTACGTCGATGCGCTGATGCGCGTAACCCACTTCGTCGCGGAGATGAAGCCGTAGAGACCGGGGATGATCATGCGCACCGGGAAGCCGTGCTGGATGGGCAGCGGCTCACCGTTCATGCCGATGGCGAGCAGGGGCTCGCGCTCGGCGAGGCCGTCGAGGGGCGTGCTGCAGGTCCACCCGTCAAACGACGTGCTGAAGAGCTGGTCCGCGCCTGGCTCGATGCCGGCCCGCTCGAGCAGGGGGAGCAGCGGCGTACCTAGCCAACGTGCCGTGCCGATGAGGTCACCGCCGATCGGATTGGAGACACACATGATGGTGATGTCGCGTTCGACCATCGGCATGTCGAGCAGTTCGGCGTAGGTGATGCTGAAGGGCCTGCGCACCATGCCGTCGAAGCTCAGGGTCCACACTTCGGACGTCACCTGGGGCACGATCACGGCGGTGTCGATGCGATAGAAGTCGGCATTGGGCGTGATGAAGGGCGGCATGCCGGGCACAGGCGCCTGCACGCTCGCGGGGAGCGGCGCGAGCGGCTCGGCGGCCTTGGGGAGGACGGCGGCGACGCGGGACGCCACCGCGCTCGCACGGGTGGTGAGCCAGCGCGCTGAGGCGAGGGCAGCACCTCCGACGACGACCACTCCACCGATGCCGAGCAGCACTCCGCGGCGGCTGACCTCCGTCGGTTTTTGCCACTTATCGGGACTTTCAGCGGCTCCGAAGTCGCCATTACTGGCAAAAACCGATGGGGTCGTCCCGGCCACCGGGCTCGGTGTCGCCATGCGTAGCAGCCACCACAGTGCGACCGCGGCGGCCGCTCCCGCCACGATCGAGGGAAGGGGCGCGAGGAGGAAGTCGACCGGACGCAGCAGCGCTGCCACCGCGCCCACGAGACCCGCGACAATCATCACCTGGATGCCGAAGCGCGGTCGTGTACGCGCAGCGACTCCCGCCCACGCCGCGGTCACGACCACCGCGACCACGACGACTCCGACGACGACGGACTTCGACGCCGTGCCGAAGGTCGACGTCGCCCACTCCTTCACCTGCTGTGGCGGGAGGTCGATGGCCGTGGACGCGACGACCTCGATGGGGGCATACGCCGGGTCGATGAACGCCGCCACCAGGGTGCCCACCGCCACTCCGAACCCGGCGGCGATCACGCCGAGGAGAGCGAAGAGCCACGTCGGGCTCGACGTGCGCTGCTTCTCGACAACCGTGACGCTCACCCGATCACGGTACGTCGCGTCTGCCGGCTCGGCATCTGGACGCCCCGGGGATCAGCGGTCGAACTCGACGTACTCCGCCATCGACGGGGTCCCCGTGCACGAGCCCGTCGTCGTGCCCACACGCAACTTCGTGGCGCTCGGCATAGTGATGAGCACCTTGCTCTCCTGCAGCCCGTCGTCGTAGCAGTACACCTTGCCATCGGGCTTCACCTGGCTGAAGTCACGGTTGACCTGTCCCGACTTCTGCGGGATGAACCGCCAACTACCCGAGGGAATGCCCTTGCTGAGGCCTGCCGAACCCATGGAGACGACCTGATACTGCGGCTCGATGTTGTCATTCACGAGCGCAAGTTGGTCATCCTCCCTACCCATGAACCACCCGGTCACCTGGTAGAGCCAGGCTCCCTTCGCGGTCCCCGCGACATCCTGCGCGATCTGACCGCATCGTGGCTCCACCGTGCGCTTGATGGAAAGGTCGCTATTGCCCAGAAAGTCGTAAAACTTCTTCTTCAACTTGGCGGGGTAGTAGTCCAGGAAGCAGACCGCTCGCGCGACCTCGGGCAGCCAACGCGACTGGTTGGCGAACTTCGCATCCGGCTTGCGCATATCGACCAGCTTGAAGTCCAGGTTGCCGTTGTAACCACCCGCATCCCCGATCAGCTCGCCCGCTGTGAGGGCGATCTTGAGATTGTTGTAGGAGCAGGAGCGGAAACTGCGGTCCGCCCACTGCGTCGGGATCGAGTACTCGAAGCAATCCGGCTTTACACCCTTGATGGCGTTGGCGAGCTTGCTGCTGATCCCCGAGACATGGCCGAACCTTCCCTTGACCTGGTTGCACAGACCGAACCAGTAGTCGAACTCATGGCGCACCGTGCCGTCATTGAAGAGGGTGTCGAAGGCGTTGAGTTGGACGATCCACATGCGCCCCGGCGCATAGAGCTTCTTGGCGTTTCCGGGAGCTACCTCGGGTGGTTGACCTGGGATGGCGGGCAGATACGTCGTGCCCGCGATCGACACGTAGATGTGCGTGGTCGGCAGGGTATGAGAGGTCGGCATGAGGTTGCCGAGAGGAGTGATGCCACCATGATCACCCGCATTCAAGGGGAACCGCGTGAGCAGTTGATTCGCCTTGGCGCCCGTGGGGCAGTTGGGAAGCTCCCGCAGGGTCTCCATTTCGCCCTGTCGTGGCAGCGGTGCCGTGGCACTGGACACATTGCGGCCTTCGGTGGGAGCCACGCTGGCTGACGCCGCGGGAAGAGCTGTGGCCGCGCATACGAGCGCCATGAGGGGGATGAGAGCACGCTTCATGCGATGATTTTGCACCGCCCCTCGCCCGGGTTGCAAGAGTTCAGGCGGTTGCCCCCATCACGCGACGATCACGGGCAATCCGAAGGTGGTGTGCACGCCGGGGGAGTAGAGGACCCGCTGCGTGGGCTCACCCGGCACGCCCAGACCGGCCCGCGCGATGAGGTCCTCCTCAAGTCCCACGATGTGCGCCTGGCGGAGCGCCCAGGGCTCGTGCGCATTCGGTGTCCAGACCGTGCGCCCGGCAAGGGTCGAGTGCAGCCCCCATCGTGCGGTGTAGAAGACCTCGAGGTCGGTCGGCTCCACTGGCTCGCCGACGTCGACGGTGAGCCGCAGGGATCCCCCGCCGCGCGGATATCGGCGATCGGAGCGCCACCACCAGCGACCACCGCGCTGCTTCACGTGCATCCGCGCCCAGGTGTAGGGCAGGCGGTAGCCCCAGCGGGCCGACATCGCCGTGAACCATCGCGTGGCCTCGAGGCTCCGGAAGACGACGCCGTGACGACCCTCGTCATCGACGGAGTAGAGCCGCACATTGCACTCGAGGAAGGTGCCGAGGTACGGCGTCGGATGCCTGCGACCTAGGCCGGCATCGACCATGCGGAAGGGCACGAGCCCGACGTACGTCGCGCCGTCGAACTCGTCAGGACGCACTCCTCGGGGCATGAGAGGCGCCACATCGGCAGGATCCACCGCCCAGTGCATGAAGAAGAGTGAGAGCCAGTCCTGGTCGAAGAGCGCGGGCCCAGCAAGCGGGGGCGCGATCGGGCTGATCACACCCACGCACGCACCTCCCGCAATGACTACGTCGAGAGTACGCCGCCTAGGGCGTGACCTCCTGGAGGAGGTTGTCGCCGACGATCGTCGTGCCGCCTCCGGTGAGCGTGAGCTGCTCGCCGGAGACCTGCCACGTGGGATTGGCGGCCAGTGCATCCGCGATGACCTGGTCCTGCTCCATGAGCGCGATCTCGCAACCCATCGTCGTCTGGGCGAGCGCACCCACCGTGAGGGTGGACTCGGAGTAGGTCACCGGGCCGGACATGCCATTGCACGGAGTCATGACGGTGATGCTGTCCGCGGTGAAGGCGATCTCCACCGGCCCCAGCACCTCGCGTTGAGTGCCATCGACGGTGATCGTCGTGACGGCGTACCCCGTGTCGATGAGGGACTGAGGGTCACCTCCCGCTGTCGCGCCACCGCCACACGCACTCAGGGCGAGAGCGCTCGCGATCAAGGCCGTGCCGATCAGGGTGCGTTGACGCATGGGTCCTCCTAGATAGTCACGGCTGGGACGCCATCATCGTCGCTGGGGTTCCCCAGGGCATATGGGGCCGCGGTCACCAAGTGTCCACGCATGGCGCGTGTCCCGCGACGCCTACTGCCCTGGGGTCGAGGGGTGCGCACCGACGCAGATGCCCAAGTATCCAAGTGCTGCTTCACTTAATCTCCGGCTGCGGAGGGAGCACCATGGACGAGGCGCATTCGCGGCATGTCGTGGTGATTGGCAAGGACGAGTTGGGTCGACGCACCGCGGCTATGCTCCAGAAGGCAGGCGCGCACGTCACCCACCTGGATGAGCCGACAGACGCTCAGCTCCACGAGCTCCTCGCCGGGGAGATCGACGGGGTGGCCGTCATGCTGCACGACGACATCGAGGCGCTCCGCTACTGCCTGGTGATCCACCACATCCAGCCAAACACGCGTCTCTTTGTTGCGATGTTCGATCAGACCGCTCGTGGCCAATTGCAGCGTGTCGTGCCGGACTGTGCAGTCCTGTCGCCCGCATCCATCAGCGTCCCCCACTTCGTCAGCGCGATCCTGGACTCGCGAGGATCCGGCGTCTCGGCGACGGACTCCGCGCGCACTGACTGGCGTCGGCGCGGGGCGTTCGGCCGTCTCACCGGACAACTGCGCCCGTACGACGCGGGCAGCGCCGTGCTGCTCGTGGGGATCCTCGGCCTTCTGCTCGTCATTGCCATCGACACTCTGGTCGGCCTCTCGCACGGCAGCATTCTACGTGCGCTCTACGACGCGACGCGCACCACCGCGACTATCTCTGCACCGACGTTACCGGACCAAGCCGGAACTCTCCTGTGGGCGACCGTGGCGGCGCTGCTCGTCATGATCTTCACCGCGATGTTCAGCGCGGGCCTGGTCAACTATCTGCTCTCCGGTCGCCATATCGCGCTTTTGGGCCGACGCGTGGCCCCACGCAGCGGGCATGTGATCATCGTCGGTGTTGGCCAGGTCGGCCTGCGCCTTGCTCAAGAGTTGTGCGCGCAGGGGCTCGCCGTCCTCGGGGTGGAGCATGATCCACGTGCGCGCCTGCTGCCGATTGCGCGACAGATGGGTGTCCCCGTGCTGATCGGGGATGCAGCTTCACGCAGCATTCTCACCCGCGCACGTGTCCAACACTGTGTTGCGCTTGTGGCGGCCAGCTCGCTGACCAGGGACAACATTGCCGTCGCGGTCTCCGCCCTTGCATTGAGTCCCAGCGCCCGGGTGATCCTGCGTGCGGGCACCGACGATGCCGTCGAGGAGACCCGGTCGCTCTTCCACATTGGGTCGGTCGTGGACGTCAACGGACTCACGGCGGAGTTTGTGACTCGCGCCCTACTCACACAGCCCAACGAAGACGTGTGACGCCTCATTCAAGGACGCCCGGCCCTGTCGCAACCCCCGTCACACCGGCCAGATATCACCGATCGTGTAACCCTCCGGGAAGGGGTCGGAATCGTCCAGAAGCCACTCGCTTCGCCCCGTCACCCATCCTCGCCCGGTGATGGTCGGCAGCACGGCGGCGTAGTCGCCGACGGTCATCTCGCCGACGAGGCGGCCGGTGAATGTCGTGTCGAGCATGCCCTGGTGCACGTAAGGCTGGTCGAGCACCAATTCCCCGCGCGCGTGCATACACGCCATCCGCGCGCAGGTGCCGGTGCCGCACGGTGAGCGATCGAGTGCGCCTGTCCACGTGGCCGGGTCATCGGAGAGCCTGTCCGTCGCCATCACCATGGCATTGCGTCCGTCGATTCCCGGTGCCGGCGATGGACCGGTGATCATCACGAGGTTGACCGAGTCGATCTCCGGATTGAGTGGATGCTCGACCGGGTACTGGCGGTTAACGGCGAGCTTGAGCCGAGCTCCCACACTCAGCAGCGCCTGCGTGTCACCGGCATTGAGCCCTACCCCGAGATCCTGCGCGCGAGCGAGGACGAAGAACTGCCCGCCGAAAGCCACGTCGACCGGCACGGTGCGCGTCTGGCCCCACTCCGTGCCCGGCTCAACGCGGGGATCCGCGGGGATCTCCAACGGCACGCCTAGATGGACGGGGAACGCCGGCACGTTGCGGACCGTGACGTCGAGCACCTTGCCGCCGGCGCACCGCGCATCCACCGTGACGAGCCCGACCGCCGTCTCCAGCGTCACCGTCGTCACCGGCTCCACCATCGGGATCCGACCTGCCTCGAGCAGTGCCGTCACCGTGCAGATGGTGTTGCTGCCGGACATCGGCGTGAAGGCACCCTGCTCCATGACGATGATCGCGACATCGGCGCGCGCATCCGATGGCGTGAGCGCGAGCACCGCGCACAGTCCCGGATAGCCACGCGGCTCGTGCAGCACGAGGCGGCGCAGGCCGTGGAGCTCGCGCGCGGCGTAGGCGAAGCGCTCCTCGATCGTGTCACCCGGGACAAGATGGTCCACGTCGACGAGGACCCGCCCCGGCTCACCCTCGGCGTGGGCCTCGATGGCGGTGAGACGCAGCGTCACAGGCCCTGAGCATGCCGCAGCGCGGCGCCGAGCGCGGCGCGGGCCTCGGCCGTGATGGGTCGGATAGGTGCACGCGTGGGACCCGCGGACTCACCGATCTCCTCGAGGCCCCCCTTGATCGCCGCTACGTAGTTATGCGACTCGAGGATGTCGTTAACCGGCCAAAGTCCCGCCCACAGACGTCGACCCTCCGCGAGATCGCCCCTGACCGCGAGCGCGTCGTAGAGCCGCACGGCCTGCTCAGGCAGGAGGTTGGCCATGCCCCACACCGAGCCCTTGGCGCCGGTCGCAAGCGCGCCGAAGGTGAGTGTGTCCCAGCCGTTGAACACCGTGATCTTGTCGGCGTAGCCGATGAGCATCGCGGTCACCGACGAGAAGTCACCGCTCGTGTCCTTGATGTAGTCGACGCGGGGGATGTCGCCGAGTCCGGCGAGTTCCGCCGGGGAAAGGCGTAGTCCGGTCGCGCCCGGAACGTTGTAGTAGACGATCGGGATGTCAATGGCCTCGCCGACCGCGGTGAGATGCGCGTGCAGTTCGTGCAGGCGCAGCGGGTCGTAGTACGGCGGCACGATCATCACCCCAGCCGCACCGGCCTCCTGCGCGTGGCGACTGAGCGCGATGGTCTCCTCGGTCGACTGCGCTCCCGTATGCGGCAGAACAGGGATGCGCCCTGCCGCCGCCTCGATGACCGCGTCGGTGACGTGGCGTCGCTCTTCATGCGTCAGCGTCGTGAATTCACCCGTCGTGCCGAGGGGCACCAGGCCGTGGATACCTGCGGCCACCATGCGATCGACGTGACGCTGGATCCCCGCATCGTCCACCCGGTAGTCCGCTGTGAAGGGCGTGACCAGTGCGACGAGGACGCCGGTAATGCTCATCGATGCGCTCCCGCGGGGGTGAGGGCCGGCATCGGCTTGACGCGCCGAGCGAATCGGGTGGGGCTGAAGGGCAGGAGCCGTGGCGGCACACCCCTGCCGAGGATCTCGGCGGCCAGCGCCCGTGAGGTGCCGGGCCCGAGAGTGACTCCGAGCATGCCGTGGCCGCCGGAAACATAGGCATTCGCCGTACCGGGCAGCAGGCCGATGATCGGCATGCCATCCGGTGTCATCGGGCGCATACCGGCCTTTGCTTGGGGCGCGCTCACGGGCGTGTGCCAGTTGTCGAAGTAGCCCTCCGGTCCGCGCAGGATTGCCTGGACGCGTGTGACGTTGACTTCTTCATCCATGCCGGCGAACTCCATCGTGCCCGACAGGCGCATGCGTCCTTCGTACGGCGTCATCGCGATCTTGGCGTCGGAGAGGTTGATCGCCGTACGCAGGTGCAGCGGTGGAGGTGTGAGGTCGAGTGAGTAGCCCTTGCCCGGGCGAATCGGCAAGGGGACGCCGAAGAGACCCGTGACGCGACCTGTCCAGGCCCCGGCCGCCACCACGAAGGCATCACCGGTGAATCGTCGCTCACCACTGCGCACCGCGACGATCGCGTCGCCGAGTCGCTCCACGCGATCAATGGGCGCGGACTCCGTGATCGTGCCGCCCAGCTCGATGATGCGCGCGCGCAGGCCTCGGGTGAGCGATGCGGCGTCGAGGTGGCGCTCGTGGGGGAAGAAGATGCCGCCAGCGAGGCCGCTGCGCAGCGCGGGCTCCGCCTGATGGATCGCATCGCCCTCGAGGACCTGCGGGTCAAGGCCGAAGGCGGACTGAAGGTCGAGCCCATTCACGTGATGGTGGAGATTCTCCTGATCACGGAAGGCCATGAGCAGGCCCTGGGCATAGGAGTCATAGACGATGCCGTCCCGCGTGTAGTCGTCGAGGATGTCGTTGGTCGACTCGGCGAGCGCGAGGTGCGCCTGGAATCCCGCGCGGGCGTCGCGCTCATTGCATCGGCGCCACATGCCGAGCATGAAGCGCACATGGTCGGGCTGCACGGAGGGCTTGATGTAGAGCGGGGAGTCCTTGCGCACCATCCACTTCATGGATTTGAGGATCAGCCCGGGCCCTGGCACGGGCGCGGCCTCGCTGGGCACGACCCAGCCAGCATTGACAGCAGAGGCCCCCAGGCCCGACTCACGAGCGTCGACGATCTCGACCTCGGCACCCTGGCGCGCGAGCTCATAGCCCAGGGTGAGGCCGAGGACCCCGCCGCCGATGATCACCGTGCGCATGTGCACTCCCTGAATGGTCGTGATTGTCTGACACTCGCGGTGGGTGGAGGCTACGCCGGTGCAGTGCATTGCGCATACCCGGATCCGTTGCCGCCGACACTGACCTTCGGGTTGCGTCCTCAGCCCTCGATGATGTCGGCGATTCGGTGCAGGTCCTCGAGATCGGCGAACTCGATGACCAGGCGGCCGTGGCTGCGTGCCGTGCGTACGCCCTCGACACGCACGCGGGTGTCGAGCGCATCGCCAAGGCGCTCGGCGATCTCGGTGGGCGCCGCCACGACCTCCGGTGCGGCACCGCCGCGCGGGCGCGGGGTGCGCTTCTTGCGCTCGCCGTCATCGCCGATGAGCACGATCTCCTCGACGGAGCGGACAGACAGACCCTCCTTCACGATCCGCTCGGCGAGGACATCCATCGCGTCGGAGTCGTCCAAGGACAGCAGGGCGCGCGCATGCCCAGCGCTGATGACTCCGGCCGCGACGCGTCGCTGCACCACCGGGGGCAGCTTGAGCAGGCGCAGGGTGTTGGCGACCTGCGGCCGCGAGCGACCGAGGCGCTGG
>SXGQ01210911.1_pt1 | contig 28380 bp, 13 predicted proteins | sample 3178371 | NCBI WGS metagenome assembly SXGQ01 (sample SAMN11356859, study PRJNA531348) | freshwater metagenome | isolation source: freshwater sample F1-20 | place: China: Fuxian Lake, Yuxi | collected 2017-12-25 | reverse complement strand
GGGACACACCACTTGGGACACACCACTTGGGACACACCACTTGGGACACACCACTTGGGACACACCACTTGGGACACACCACTTGGGACACACCACTTGGGACACACCGCCGGGGACACACCACTCGGGAGACACACCAACCGGAATGCCCGACAGGGGACACACCCGCCAACGCGGGCCAGCAGCGACAAACGCTCGGGGAGTCGACAGCCAGCAACTCAACCCAACAGGGCCACCCAACACAGCCACCCAACACAGCCACCCAACACAGCCACCCAACACAGCCGCTCAACACAGCCACCCAACACAGCCGCTCAACAGGGCCGCTCAACAGGGCCACTCAACAGGGCCACTCAACAGGGCCACCCAACATCTGCCACCCAAACCGGACTCTGCCATGACACACACACACGCCGTAAATCCGCCCCGATTCCTGTTGATTTCCTGCATCACCCCGTCAAACCCAAAAAACTCACCGAATTCCCCCCAATTTCCGGTCAGTTTCTACCCACCATCGCACTCCGCAACTCCGCAAGACAAAACGCACCAACTCCCGGAATGCATTTTTCCGCCCCACATGATAAGCTTTTTCCGCACCGACTCACGGCCCCCGCCACCTTCCGGATCGCCCCACCCCCGGCGTTTCAATTGCCCCACACAGGCGCCCCAGCATGTCCCTCTCCGACTCCCGCCACGTGCAATGCAACAGCAACTCCGTCAACCTGCGACCTGCCCGCGTCACCAGCCTGCTGCTCTGCCTTCCCGGCCTGCTCAGCATGCTAGCCGCATTCCCGCTCGCTCGCGCCGATGAAATTGCCGCCTTCAACACCACCATCCAGCCCTACCTGCAGCAGTATTGCATCGAGTGCCACAACCAGCAGCAGGCGAAGGGTGAACTCAACCTCGCTCGCTTCCAAAACCCCCAGGACATCATCAGCAACTTCCGGCGCTGGCAGGCTGTGATCGAATTTGTTGAGGGAGGTGAAATGCCGCCCGCGGAATCCCGGCAGCCATCACTGGAAGAAAGCCGCGACCTCGTCAATGCCGTGCGTACCATCCTGATCTCGGAAGCTCGCAAAAATGCCGGTGATCCGGGCCTCGTGCTGCCACGCCGACTGACCAATACGGAATACGATCTGTCAGTGCAGCAACTCACTGGCATCGATATTCGCCCCACGCACGATTTTCCGCCCGATCCCGCAGCCGGCGAAGGCTTCAACAACACGGGTGAAGCCCTCAGTATGTCCCCCAGCCTCGTCAAAAAGTATCTGGCGGCCGCTCAACGGGTCTCCGATCATCTGGTACTCCGCACCACCGGACTCAGCTTCGCTCCATTCCCCGTCACCTCCTGGAATGATCGACGCACACTGGCAGAAGACTCCGTCATTCGTTTTTACCAGCAGCACAAAGTTCATCTGCCCGGCTACATCGAGGCCGCGTGGAGATACCGCACGGCTGCTGCCGATCAGTCAGACCTGACTCCGGCGCAATTCGCTCAGGCAAACAAACTCAGCCCGCACTACTTCCAGCGTCTGCACACATTTCTGTCGTCGCTCGCGCAGCAGCCCGGATGCCCGCCCGACTTTCTGCAGGCATGGGCCGGCATTCCTGAGGTCTCCACCGCCGCACCGGCTCCTCCTGAACTTGCCACCTTCATTCGGCTTGTTGAGCGCTGGCAGCGCGACCTGCATGGCCCGGAAGGTCAATTGATCAAACCCAATGCCGGTAACTGGCCCATCGGCCACCTTGCCGACCGAGCCCGCATCGCTGCCCACCGCAACAAATACTCCGGCGACCACTTCCGCCCCACCGCCTTCCTGCGTACCTCGCCGGTAACACCTGCCCAGCAGGCCTCCGGGCCCGAAGAGCAGTCGCTCTGGATTCGCATTCAGCCGGCTTTTGCTTCTGCCGGCAGCCCGGTCATCATCCGCAACCCCGTGTTTTCAAAACACGACCAGCTGCCGCGCAACGCTGATGAAGCCGCCAAACACGAAGTGCAGTCACTGCGCGCCGTGCTGCAGTCTGCCGTGACACCCGAACTGACAACACTGCCCTTTGGGCAGAACATCGCTGGTGAGGCCCCTGAAGACAGCTTCATCCTTGCCGGCACCGCGCTGATCCGGATTCCCCTCAGCTCGGAACTCCGCACCACACTCGCCGGCAAACGCCTCCTGCTGACCGCAGAACTTTCAGGCCCCGCTGCCGACCAAAACCCGATGCTGGTCCAATGCGAAATCTCAACAAGCGAACCGGACTCCAACTCCGCTCAGCTGCTCGCCTCCGCTGCAGCCAGCGCCGTGCAACAACTGCAGCCGTTTGCCGCAGCCTTTTGCAATGTCTTCCCCAATCGCTTCTTTTATGTGGACAGCGGCCGTGGCCTGAGCGCCGGCTTTCATCTGGTCGAAGGCTTCTTTCGAGACGATCGACCGCTGGTCGAGCTGGTGCTCAACGACGCCGAACAAACGGAACTCGATACCCTCTGGTCAGAACTCGACTTCATCACCGAAAGCACAGAAACACTCTTTCGCGGTTTTGTCTGGTTTGAACGCTCAGAACGCGAAGTCCTGCATGACCCCCGATTCGACTTTCTTCGCAGCGAGGACCCCGAACTGATCCAGCCGGCGATGCTCGAACGCTTCGAAAAACTGTACCTCGACAAACTCGGGATCAAACGTCGCGACGATACTCTGGAAGCCGAGCAGCCGGATGAACGATACCGGATTGTGCACGGGTTCTTCACAGCCGTAAGACAGGGCCTGCTGCGACAGTCAACGCTGATGGACGTCGCAGCGGAACAGGGCCTGCAGGATCTGTTGCAGCTTGCTGAAAAGGCCTGGCGGCACCCGCTCACTCAGCCTCAGCAGGAAGCACTCACAGGTCTCTATCAGCGACTGCGAAACGAAGGTCAGAAACCCGAACAGGCTCTCCGCGGCGTGCTGACGGGAATTCTGATGTCGCCGGAATTCAGCTATCTGTACTTTCCGGCCAATGCCGGACAGCAGCCGGAGCGGCTGTCGGGCTGGAGCCTGGCCAGTCGGCTGAGTTTCTTTCTGTGGTCTTCACTGCCGGACGAGCACCTGCTGGAGGCCGCCCGTGACGGCTCACTGACAACCGACATACAGCTGCGACAGCAGCTGCAGCGGATGCTGGCAGACCCCCGCATCGACTCATTTGCTCGCGAATTCTTCGGCCAGTGGCTGCGTTTCCGGGACTTTCCGGAACGAGACCCGATTGATGCCGCAGCCTTCACCTGGTATGACGCCGAACTGCGACTGGCCATGGCCGAAGAGCCCGTGCGGGTCTTCACTCAGCTGCTGCAGCAGGATCGTCCGCTGACGGAGCTGCTGAATGGCGACACCACGATGCTGAACGAGCGTCTGGCGCGACATTATGGCGGAATTCTGGAGCAGCGTTTTCAGCAGGCCCGCTCCGCTCATGCTCAGCAGGCAGTGACCGGCAGCGGGGCAGCCGCACCGGCGGATGTGCAGACCTGGCTGCCGGTTGAGGGCCTGCGCGAAGCGGGACGCGGCGGCATCTTCGGGATGGCCGTAGTGCTTGCAAAAAATTCGGCCGGCGACCGCACCAGCCCGGTGAAACGCGGTTTCTGGAGCGTTCATCACCTGCTGGGACAGCACTTTCCGCCTCCGCCTGCCGACGTACCCGAGCTGCCCAAATCGGAAGCCGGCAGTGACCGCACGATTCGCGAGCTGCTGGTGGCCCACGTGGCCGCTCCGCAATGCGCGATGTGTCACCGACACTTTGACAGCCTCGGACTGGCACTGGAAGGCTTTGACGCCACCGGACGAGCCCGGACGCACGATCTGGCCGGCCGGCCGATCGACAACACGGCCGTGCTGCCCGATGGCAGCACGGCCGCCGGCATCCCCGGACTGGCAGACTACGTGGCAGCCAAACGTCGCGACGACTTTCTGGAAACTCTCTGCCGCCGGTTTCTTGGCTACGCCCTTGGCCGCTCCGTCCAGCTTTCCGACCAGCCACTGCTGGACGACATGAAAACTGCTCTTGAACAAAACAACTTCCGCCCGACGGTACTGTTTGAGAAGGTCATCCTCAGCCCCCAGTTTCGCCTCCGCGGCCAGAACTAGCCCACCGAGTTGCCAGCTGTCATTTGCCAACAGGCAAAAGGCAGCAGGCAACAAGCAAAAGGTGACATGTGACAACTGACAACTGACAACCTCCCTGTTGCCCGCAGTGCAAGCGTTACGACTTGTCCACCGCATCCGGCAGGCAGGAGACCAAATTGCCAGGCATCGGCATTCTGTCCTCGAGCGAGCGAGGCTCCTGCCGAGCCGTCTGCCACCACAGGCATGACAATCGTCCTCGGCTGATGTGTCCGGCAGTGGTGCGGCTCAGCCGGAGCTTCGCCCTCCCCAAAAGGTGGCTCAGAGCCGGAGCTTTGCTCCAGGGTGGCGGCAGCCATCGGGACGCGAGCCCGAGCTGCCGTCGCAGCCTGCATGCCCCAAAACTCACAACCCCGCGGACCGCGGCAGGTGCCCCACTCAATCCATGGCCATTCATAGTTCCACCCTCCCCGGCAGCGGGTTCTCTTGACTTTCCCTGTTTTTAGCTGAACACTGTAGAGCCCGCCGACGATTTTTGCCCCCTGCCTGCTCAAACTGGTGTCCCGCCCATGCTCGCACCCAACACCCGCTCACGACGCGTTATTCTCAAGTCCGCAGCGGCCTCGGTCGCCCTGCCATGGCTGGAATCGGGACGGCTGCTGGGAGTCGAACCGGTCGAACAGGCGGCAAAACGCTTCGCCTTCCTCTTTTTCGGCGATGGCATTCATCCGCCCGAATGGTGGTCCAAAGGCCGCGATAGTCAGCTTGAACTGGGCCCCGCCTTCGCCTCCCTGAAATCGCTCCAGCACAAAGTCAATTTCATCCACGGACTGCATCACCCTGAAGACGTGGTCGGCGGTCACGCCAAAGGCGCGGCCGGAATACTTACCGGCATCCGCCCACAGGGCGGCCGGGATGTTCAGGCCGCGATCAGCATGGACCAATTGCTCGCCAGCCGCCTCGGAGATGCCACGGTCCTGCCCAGTCTCGTCCTCGCCTGCGAACGTCCGGTCAGCGGATTTCACGAATCCAGCTACTCCATGCTCTACGCATCCCACGTGTCGTGGAGTTCCCCGGTGTCACCTGTGCCCGCAGAAATGCATCCTGCTCTGGCTTTCGACAGCCTGTTTGAAAATCAAGGCAATCGGACTCACCTGAGTGTACTTGATCTGGTAACGGATCAGCTGAAACACGTCGCCGGCAAAGTTTCACACCTGGACCGCGCCCGCATCGATGAATACACGACGTCAGTGCGTGAGGTTGAGCAGCGGCTGTCGCGCATGCGGACCCAGGACCGCGAAGAACAGTCCCCGACACAGGGGACCTGGCAGCGACCGCCGGCCGGAGTCCCCAGTCGCCTCGATGAACACGTGCGACTGATGCTGGACATCGTGGCTCTTGCATTTCAGGCCGACCGCACTCGCATCGCAACCCTGCTGCTGACCAATAATCTTTCCGGCCAGGTCTATCCGTTCCTCGGCCTCAAAGTCGACCACCACAACTACTCGCACAACTGGGACGGGCAGGAATTCGCAAAGATCACCAGATTCTGGGTTGAACAGTATTCCTCACTGCTGCAGAAGCTGGACAGCATGCAGGAAGGTGACGGCACCGTACTCGACCATTCCTGCATTATGCTGGCGAACGAGCAGTGGACGGCCCACAGCGCTCCCAAAATCCCGCTGCTCATGGCGGGTGGCCTGAATGGAGCACTGACAACCGGTCGCTCGCTGGACTACGAGCATGCCAAAGAACGCCGCATGTCATCGCTGCTGCTGACGGTGATGGATCGCATGGGAGTCACAATGCCGGAATTCGGAAACTCCAAAGTTCAGCTGCCTGAACTCTGACTGCCGCTCCTTTTCCCAGGCCGCATCCTGTCCCCTGCCCCGCCTCGCGGGGGCAAACAACGCAAACTCAGGAGCCCGATGCGTCCGCTAAGGGCCGGGAGTCACCGGAAAATCACACCCGCGGACTCCCGTCCTCGGCTCGCCAACAGCCAACAGCCAACAGCCAACAGCCAACAGCCGAACACCGAACACCGTCCCCAGGTTCCTGCCATGGTCGCTGCCACTTCTCAACCTCCCTGGATCCCGCCGCTGCTGCTGGCCGTCGTACTGCTGTCCGACCTGCGGTACAGCCTGGCTGCCGAGGACAACCGCGGCTGTCCTGTAACCGTCCGATCAACTGCTCATGAAACCTGGTTTGCGACTGAAGTCTGGGCCAAAGTTGGCCGGCTGAAATGCCTGCGATGCCACCGAACTGGCGGCGATGCTGCCGAATCCTCATTTGTGCTGCTGGATCCTGCTGCTTCGCTCAATACACCGCCGCAGGATGTGCTGCGGCATAATCTTGCCGCCTTCACAGCAGCTTCCCGGCTGCAGGCCGATGGCCGGTACCTGCTGTCTGAAAAACCACTGGGCCGGCTGGAACACGGTGGCGGGGCTGTGCTGCAGCCGGATTCGTCCGCATGGAAGCTGCTGGCAGAATTCCAGCGGCGGGTTAATCAGACCTCAGCCTCGTCGCCACCCGACAAGACACAGCCGGTTGCTGCCTCTCAAGCCGCAACACCATCTTTTTTTGCCGGAGTCACCCTGGCGGATGACCAGCAGCTGCTGCGTCGGGCAACACTGTCTCTGGTGGGACGTCTGCCCACGCAGACCGAGCAGCAGCAGGTGGAGACTGGCGGTCGCACGGCACTGGCTGAAATTCTGATGCAGCTGCAGCACGAGGAACCATATTATGTTCGGCTGCGGGAGGCCTTCAACGACATCTTTCTGGTCCTTGGCATCGATGGCAATCCCGACTCCACAGTGCTGTCCTACGAACACTTCGAAAAGACCAGACTGTGGTATCAGCAGCATGACCTGTCACACATCTCGGATGAAAAAGACCGACGCCAGGCGGGTTACAAACTGGCGAATGATTATCGGCAGGCGCTGCTTGAGGAGCCGCTGCGGCTGATTGAGCACATCGTCAGAAATGACCGTCCGTTCTCCGAGATCCTGACGGCCGACTACATCATGGTATCAGCGTATTCGGCTCGCGGTTACGGAGTCTATGACCAGCTGAAGTCGCAGTTTCGGAATCCGGACGACCCGCTGGAATTCCTGCCTGTTCGGCTGTCAGCGCTGGTGGGGCGGAATGCCTCAGAAAACCAGGAATCGGCCACCGGCTTTTATCCTCACGCCGGACTGCTCAGCTCGTTCCAGTATCTCAGTCGATACCCAACGACCGAAACCAACCGCAATCGCCTGCGGGCTCGCATGTTTTACCTGCATTTTCTGGGGGTGGATATTCTGGAACTCGCAGCCCGGGGTTCAGATGCTGCCGCAGCAACAGCCGCTTTCCCGACACCAGTGATGCAGGCGGGCGAGTGTGTCGTTTGTCACAAGACGCTGGACCCCGTAGCCGGATTGTTTCAGGACTACTGGCGATTTGACGCCAATTTCAGCATCTACGGTCGCCGCAGGGAGGGCTGGTTTGAAGATATGTTTGCGGCTGGTTTCGAGGGTCAGGCGCTGCCGCCTGAGGACCGCTGGCGTTCTCTGCAGTGGCTGGCTGAACGCACGGTGCGTGATCCGCGATTTGCCCGCACCATGGCCGGCCATGCATGGCAGATGCTGACGGGACGACGTCCGCTGCAGCCACCTCAGGATATTGACGATCCGCTGTTTGCGGCGAAGCAGCGGGCATGGGAACAGCAGCAATGCGAACTGGACGCTGTCGCGAGGCGATTCACCGAAGATGGCATGAATTTTCGGAGCCTGATTCGTGACTGGGTCCTGACTGATTTCTACCGTGCCCACAGTCTGCAGAACGCCAATGCCACGGATGACCGGCTGGCGGAACTGGCCGAAATCGGCGTAGTGCGAATGCTTTCGCCGGAACAGCTGGAACGAAAGGTGCAGGCAGTGTTCGGGCAGCCGTGGGGGCGTCTGAATGAGCAGACTGCGATGCTGTATGGAGGTATCGATTCAAAGGAAGTGACCGAGCGGGCAACCGACCCCAGTGGCGCCATGGGTGCGATTCAGCGGACACTTTCCAATGATGTGGCCTGCCGCAACACGGCGCTGGATTTCAGTCGACCGCCTGCCGAGCGGCTGCTGTTCCCGGACATCGAACCCACCGTGGTCCCGGGCAGCTCGGCGGAGGCTGACCTGCAGATTCGCCAGACGATTGCCCGGCTGCACCAGAGAATTCTGGGACGAAACGACGCGGTGGATTCCGAGGAGGTGCAGCGGACTTTTCAACTGTTTGCCGGTGTCGTTGCTGATGCCGCCGCAGGTGATCGATTTGAGCCTCAGGAAACCTGGCACTGCCGCCAGGGACTGCTGGGGCCGGTACCGGATCCGCATTACACCGTTCGAGCGTGGCGTGCCGTGATTACCTATCTGCTGCGGCAGCCCGAATTCCTTTACGAATAGGCCCTGACGATGCGGCGGGATTTCCTGAAATACTGCACCGCAGCCGGCCTTGGACTGGCAGCCCCGGTCTCTGCTTCATCGCGACTGATCGCCGATGAACCCGGCGAATTACCGCCGCATCAGGGACTGTGTTATATCGTGCTGAATGCATCCGGGGGCTGGGACACCACGCTGCTGATGGACCCCAAGGGAATCGGCGGCATTAACCGGCTGTACGCTGCCGAACAGATTCTGCAGCAGGGGCAGCACCGCTTCGCCCCGACCGAACAGCACCGTGAAGGAGGACTCTCCAACGAACAGTTTTACTCCGAGTTTGGCCGCGAACTTCTGACAGTCAACGGCCTCGACTATTCCGTCAACAATCACTCGCCCTGTTCCCGCTACATGGCCACCGGGAAACTGGACAGTCTGGCCTATCCCACGTTTGCAGCCCTGGTCGCTGCCTGTCAGGGACCGGATTGTCCGCTGGCCTTTCTGACGTTCGGCAACTATTCGGCAACCGGCAACCTGGTGGCCATGTCGCGAGTTCCGTACCTGCCGTCGCTGCAGCGCATTGCCAATGCCGATGCCATCGAGGGCAATGCCCGCTCACCCTACAACGATGATTTCGCCCTGCGACGAATCGAGCAGGCGATGGCTGACCGGCGGGCTGCCAGACAAAAGTCCTCGCTGCTGCCGCGAAGTGAGCGGGCCGAATCAATGCTCTATGCCGCGCAGGTCAACTCAAAAGCACTGTCGCGAGTGGTGCCGTACATTCCGAAGGAGATTCCCAAACAGCGAATCGCCCAGCAGGCGGAAATCGCTTTAGCCGCATTCAAAGCCGGCGTCTGTGTTTCAGCCAATCTGTCGATTGGCCAGTTCGACAGCCATGCGAACAACGACAAGGATCAGATGAAGCTGATTCCTGAGCTGCTGGAGGGACTGGCGTATATCCTGCACCGAGCGGAAGAGCTGCAGATTCGCGAACGACTGGTCGTGATTGCTCAAAGCGAAATGGGCCGCACGCCAAATTACAACAACGGCAATGGCAAAGATCACTGGTCTGTCGGCTCAATCATGTTCCTCGGCCCACAGATCCAGGGTGACCGTGTCATTGGAGCCACAGACGACGGACAATTCGCCGTCCGAATGAACCCGCAGACACTGGCACTGCAGCCCTCCGACGGACTGCAGCTGCGTCCCGAATACATACATCAGGCGCTGAGGCAGTTTGCGGGGATCGATCAGCATCCGTTCAGCTTAAGATTCCCGCTCGGAGTCGCCCCCGAACAGCAGCTGCAGAAACTGTGGAGCACCGAGCAGTCGCCGGCCTGAGACTCCGCGGTTCCACCCGGCCGGACATGCCAGGTCACAATCGCTGGTTGTGTCGATTCCGTTCGAAACAACCAGGTGTCAGCCACCGATTCGTCCAGCGAGAGCAAATACTGCTGTTCTGTAATCTCACACATGCTGACGGCCAGTCTGCCGGACTGTTTCCGATCATCATTCGGATCTCCGGCGGAAGTCTGTTTGTCCTTTTTACCGTCACTCCGTGCAGCCACTATGGCCATCCCGATTCCCGCTACTTTGGTTTCGTACCACCATCGCTGCCCCGGAGGCTGACCCGTGCCAAACCGACGACGGGCAACAGCAATCGTTTCGTCCGCTGCCAGCTGCGTCAGTGACCAGCCGGCCGCACTATGCACGCCAGGGTCGCTGTCTTCCGCGTACAGCTTCAGTAAGGTCGCACGCACCGCATTCTGATCAGCAGCCGGTATAAGCTTCCCGGATGCCAGTTCCCCCAGCCCCTGAACGATTGTCCGGCGAATTCCCGCTGGCTGATTCTCAGCCAGAATCTTCAGAATCCCGGGGACATTCGTCGTGCAGGGCCCGCAGTTTTCCCAACACCGACCTGCCTCGAACGGCAAGGGCTTCAAAATGCCCGCGCAATTTCAAACCATGACCGCGTGACAAACACGCAGACAGTTCTGTCACGAGTCTCTGGTCGACAACCTGAGTGGTTTCATCGCCAGCCCTGAGACATGTCCCGCCGCAGCACACCACGGACATGATCAGCAGGCCCTGAATTGCCGCCTGCCAGCACACCGGAAAAAAACCGCCACCACGCATTCTGCCAGCCCTTCTTCAGTGTGAACACAAAACCATCCTGGGTGGTCGTCGCCCCAGCTTAGCGATCTGCCCGGAAAACTCACGCAAAAATTGAATTTTCCGGCGTTTTTCAACCGCTCCGCCAACACTCGCATGCAGATTTCCAAATCAGTATCATGGACCCACAGTCCTCGACAGATCGCAGCCTTCCCGGGAGATCCCGCAGTGCAGCCCTCCGGCACATTCCGTTTCGTCGTCCTGCTCTCACTGGCCTGCCTGACCTCAGGGTCGCTGTCCGCTCAAGCTCCGGACGATTTTTCCCACGCCATTCTGCCGATTCTCAAGACACACTGTGTTCCCTGCCACGGCGGTCGCGAGGCCAAAGGCAGCTTCTCGATGAACACCCGCGAACTGCTGATCGGCTCCGGCCACGTCGTGGTCGGGCGTCCCGCAGAGTCCCACCTGATCGAAGTGATCACCAGCACGGACAAAGAACTGCAGATGCCTCCTGCCGATCGCCCTCGACTCAGTGAAAAAGAACAGCAGGTTCTCAGTCGCTGGATTGAAACGGGAGTTGAGTGGGAACCTGGCTTCTCCTTTGCTCCGGTCGCCTGGGAGCCTCCGCTGAAGCCCCGTCTGCCGGAACTGCCCCCGGCCCTCGAGGGCCGTGCACATCCCATCGACCGCATTCTCGACAAATCCCTGGCTGATCGCGGGCTCCCGCTGCCAGCACCCATCAGCGACGCAGAGTTCCTTCGTCGCGTTTCGCTCGATCTGGTCGGACTGCTGCCCACGCCCGAAGCCCTCGATCAGTTCCTCACCGACTCCACCCCCGATAAACGCTCACGCATCATCCGCACTCTGCTGGATGACCGCATCGCTTACGCTGATCACTGGCTGACCTTCTTCAACGACCTGCTCCGCAACGATTACAGCGGGACCGGATTCATCACCGGTGGTCGCCAGCAGATCAGCGGGTGGCTCTACAACGCTTTGCTGCAGAACAAACCTTTCAACCAGTTCGCTCAGGAACTGATTGCACCACCCACACCGGCCAGCCAGGGCTATATTGACGGCATTCGCTGGCGTGGCGAAGTCAGTGCCGGGCAGACTGTCGAAATTCAGTTTGCCCAAAGCGTGGCCCAGTCCTTCCTCGGCATCAATCTCAAGTGTGCGTCCTGCCATGACAGTTTCATCGACCGCTGGACTCTGGACGAAGCGTGGGGCATGGCCGCGATCTACGCCTCCGCACCGCAGCCCATACACCGCTGCGACAAACCCACCGGGCGTACGGCTCAGGCTGCATGGCTGTTTCCGGAACTGGGCCGGATTGATGCAACCGCACCTCGTGAAAAACGACTGCAGCAGCTGGCTGACCTGATGACGCATCCTGAAAACGGACGCTTCACGCGCACGATCGTCAACCGACTTTGGTACCGGCTGACGGGACGCGGAATTGTGCATCCCCTTGATGCCATGCAGTCCCCGCCCTGGAACGCCGATCTGCTCGACTATCTCGCCTCGTACCTGCAGCAGCAAAATTATGACCTGCAGGCTGTGCTGCAGCACATTGCCGAATCGCAGGCCTATCAGTCTGCGTCGCTGCCGCGTGAATCCTCACAATCCGACCCCGCGGACGGCTGGCGCGGCCCCGTCGCACGGCGACTTTCGGCCGAACAGTTCATGGACGCCGTCTGGCAGCTGACGGCTTCAGCCCCCGCGAGCTTCGACGCCCCGGTGATCCGCGCTGTATCGCCAGTCTCGGCGGCAGCCTCGCCCGCTCCCGGCACACAGCCTGCTCAGTGGATCTGGGGGAATACGGCCGCTGACGGAAAAGTGCCGGCCGCCGGAGAAACGATACTCATGCGAAAAACCTTCCGACTTGACAGCGAACCACTCAGAGCCGTCCTGCTGGCCACCTGCGACAACGGGTTCACCCTGTTCGTCAATGGGCGTCAGGCGGAACAGGGGGATGACTGGTCACAACCCAAAGTAACCAGCCTGCAGGGCCAGTTGAAGAAGGGTGAGAACACGCTGGCCGTAGTCGCCACCAACGGCGGCGCCGGGCCGAACGCTGCCGGACTGTTTGTGGAATGCCGCATCGAATTGAAGGACGGCAGCCGCATCACCATCACTTCCGACGCAGCCTGGGAATACACCGACAAGGTTCCCGCGGTCCGGGAAGGACGACTGGCAGCCGGCAAAGGTCCATGGCAGCCAGTGACTGTTGTGCCGGCACTGCAGGTGTGGACTGACGCCGTCAATCAGCGCGGAATCCCGACACTGATTCAGGCCGCTGCTGGTGATCTGCGAATGGTCCGCGCCGCACTCATGAAAAATGACTTCTTCATGCGGTCACTCGGCCGCCCGCACCGGGAACAGATCGTCTCCATGCGGCCCGACGAACTGACAACTCTGGAGGCCATCGATTTGTCCAATGGCGCCGTGCTCGCCAATGCTCTCACCCGCGGCGGGCAGCACCTCCGGAATCAGTTCGCCGCAGATCGCAGCGGACTGGTTCGACATCTGTGCAGATCGGCATGGAGTCGCGAGCCCCAGCCTGCCGAACAAACCGCCATTCTGGAACTGCTCAGCCCGGAACCAACCCCCGAAGAAATTGCCGACGTCCTGTGGGCCGTACTCATGACTCCGGAATTCCTGCTCGTCCGCTGAATGGACTGACCATTTCCACTGAATCCACTATGACCATCAGAACCGAGTTTTCAGAAATCAGTATCCTCATCCCGGGATACTCCGTCGAAGATCTGCCTGTTGATCTGGCGGAGTCTGAAGCGGCCAGTCTGTGGAATGCCATCGCCTGTGCGTGGCACCCGAAACTGCTGGCACAGTCAGCCAGCCTGCCATTGCTGCGACAGGCCGAATCGCAGTACGGCTATCCGGGCAGACGGATTGTCCTCGTGCCGTCAGCGGCCGAATCCTGGATGCCCCACGAATGGCGCAACGTGCTGCGGGAGCAGGACCATGTGATTCTGGACGGCTGCACCGAACGTGCGGATTACCTCAGCGCCATCGAAGGTCATGTGCCGGCACCGGTCGAGGAGGGGGGAACGGGCATTTCCACACCGACAGCCGAATACCTGCTGGCCGATGATTTTGTGGCCTTCGGCACCATGGTGGTGCAGCTGCAGCTGCTCAGTCGTCGCCGACATCACTATGTTGACCCCGATCAGATTCTGCTGACTGCGGAAATGCGGGCTGCTGCCGTGGCTGCCACCACCGGCGATGAACACACGGCCCGGCAGCATCTCGGCAAAGCCTATGAACAACTGCGGGAAGTTCGGGAACGGATTTATCCCCAATCCTGCTATCTGCTGGATCTCTGCCTGCCTGGCGAACTTGATTCCGCTGCAGCCATTCTGTCGGCTGTGGAATCCGGCAGTCCGCTGAATCTGCTGTGCTCTGCCCGCGAGCTGCGACAGGCCGCAGAACACAGCCCGGCAGCCCTCGACCTGCTGGCGCAGGCCTCCGCAGACGGACGCCTGCAGATTCTCGGAGGCCACGCCATCGAATCCCGCGCCGGCCTGGGATCCATGGCAGCACTCATCAACGACCTGCAGCAGGGTGCAGCGGAGCTGCACCACCTGCTCGGAATCACCCCTCAGCACTGGGCCCGCAGACGGGTTGGCCTGACCGCCTCCCTGCCCGCCGTGCTGACATGGCTCGGTTACCAGTCAGCGCTGCACGTCGCACTCGATGACGGGCTCTATCCGGATCGCGAACGCAGTCAGTTCGACTGGCAGTCGCCCGATGGATCTCTCATCGCTGCAGCATCACGAATTCCCCTCGCCATCGACAGCGCTGCAGGTTTCCAGAAACTTGCCGACCGGCTGAATGAAACGATGCAGGAAGATCAGACGGCCGCAATTTTCCTCGCACGCCTGCCTCAAACACGCTCACCATGGCTCAATGACCTCAGGCGCGCGGCCGCGTGGGCACCGGTGCTGGGCGAGTTCGCGACCATGGATCAGTTGTGCCGCAATGCCGAAGGCAGTCGACTGGCCGAAATGCACCAGCACAGCGACTACCTCAGCCCCGCTCTCATTCAGTCGACTGTCCTCAAAACCGAACCTCCGGTCAGTGGCCCGGCACTCATCCGCTGCTGGCAGCAGGAACTGGAATCACTGCGGCAGCTCACAGCCATCGCCCACGTCATGAAAGCCGATCTCTCCGCAGTCGCCGTGGCGGACCAGCTGACCGGACTGGAACAGCGACTGGCTGATATCGAGCTGCTGCATGTGGACCTCGACAGCATGCTGCCCGAAAAGCAGCCGCAACTCGACTCCGCATGGGATGGGATGCGTCAGGCACTGCGGCTGCTGCGGGATGATCTGGCCGAAGCCGTCAGTGCCCGGCTTCCGTCGCAGCCCACTCAAGCCCGAGGCCTGCTGCTGCTGAATACCCTGCCCTTTGCCCGCACGCACGAAGTCCAGTGGCCCGCTGCCTGGAAACGCCCCGCGGCAGAAGCGGCCGTCGAAGCGGCTCAGGACGCTGTACCAAACTCCACCCAGTCCCCGGCAGTCGGCCAGCGCCTGCTGGTCAAACTGCCGCCCGGCGGATTTGTCTGGCTGCACGAAGCCGACGCAGGACGCCCCACGCAAACTCTGACCACTGCAGCCAAAAGGGAACCCCCACTCGCAGAACCGCTCAAGCTTCGCAACAGACTCTTCGAAGTCACTCTCAGTGAACGCACCGGCGGCGTCGCATCCGTGATGTATCACGGTCAGCGCGGCAATCGGCTCAGTCAGCAGTCGGGATTCCGCTTCGAACGCGAAATCACACTGCCCGATGACGGCTCTGGAGAAATCCGCAAAGTCAGCTACGCAGTCCCCGCACTGCTGCAGCAAAAAGTGCTTGAAGCCGGTACCGTCTTCGCTGCACTGGAAACAACCACTGAATTTCTGTCACCACAGGATGGCAAAACACTGGGGCACGTTGTGCAGGTCACCCGCGTGGATCGCATTCGGCCGCGACTGGAAATCCAGCTGACAATTCACGATGCGGCCACAACACCCGTCAAGGGCAATCCCTGGCTGGCCGGCTGGTGCTGCCGCTTTGCCTGGGAACAGGAATCAGCAATCGTTCATCGCAGTGTGCTTGGGCAATCCGCCGGATTCCGACTTGAACGCATCGAATCGTCGGATTACGTCGAAGCCGAAGACGGCTCACGTCGTCTGGTGATCGCCACTGACGGCCGTCCCTGGCATCGCAAAGCCGGTCCCCGCATGCTGGACAGCCTGCTGGTCTGCGAAGGCGAAACCCAGCGCACATTCCGCTTCTGGATCGATTTTGATCAGCCGCACCCGCTGCGAACCGCCGAGGAAATGCTGACGCCGGTTGTCACTTACAGTGTGGAGGGTCGTGCCCCGGTCGGTACGTCCTCCGCATGGATCCTCGGACTGTCCGCCAAAAATGTCCAGCTCGTTCGCAGTGAATACCAGCCGCGACGGCCGGCAGAATCCGACACACTCAGCCTGATCCTCAGCGAAACTGATGGACTGGGGGGAGACTGCTGCATTCGCACTGCTCGTAAACCGACTGCCGCCTATGAAATGCATCCTGGCCGACAGGCCAAATCGTCACTGACACTCAGCCCGGAAGGAGTGCTTGTGCCGCTCAGCCCCTGGCAGCTGAAGGAAATCCAGTTGCTGTTCTGATACACTGGCAGACCGCTCGCCTGCACCATTTGACTCTTGAAGTCCTCCTCAACCTTCACCAGCGACTCCTGTCAGGAATTCAGCGAATGCCCACCCGACGATCATTCACTTGCCAGCTGGCAGCACTTTCCGGCACTGTCGCACTCGGCATGACGCACTCTTTGACGCTGGCCGCGCACAGCGCACCCGCGACACCTGTCGCCAAACCCGGAGACTGGCCGTGGTGGCGCGGACCCTCATGGAATGGCATTGCCGAAGCCGGCCAGCAGCCACCCACGCGCTGGAGCAACGATGCCGGACTGGCATGGCAGGTACCCGTACCCGGGCGCAGCCACGGCTCGCCGATTGTCGTCGACAACCAGGTGCTGATCGAAATCGCTGACAGTGATCGCGGTGTGCAGTCACTGCTGTGTGTCGACCGAGAAAACGGGAAAACGCTCTGGGAAACCGTCATTCACAAGGACGGACTCAACGTTAAAAACAACGAAAAATCCACGATGGCCTCGGCCTCGCCGGCCTGCGACGGAGAACGCTTTTTCGTGAATTTTCTGTCCGGTGATGCCGTCTGGATGACGGCACTCAGCCGCACCGGCGCCGTGCTCTGGCAGGTCAAACTCAGCAGTTATGTCAATCACCAGGGTTTCGGATCTTCTCCGCTGCTGTACGACAATCTTGTGATTGGCGTCTCTGACAACAAGGGCGGCGGAGCCATCGTCGCCATGCAGCGTGACACCGGAAAAATCATCTGGAAACGAGACCGGCCGGCCAAGCCCAATTACCCGTCCCCGGTCATTCTTGAGGTCGCCGGAAGACCCCAGTTGTTCCTTACCGGCTGCGACCTCGTCACCAGCCTCGATCCGGCCACGGGAACAACGCTGTGGGAAGTCCCCGGAGCCACCACGGAGTGCGTCACCACCACCGTCACCGACGGGCAGCGGATCTTCACCAGCGGCGGATACCCGAAAAACCACGTTTCCGCAGTGGCCGCTGATGGTTCAGGGAAACTCGTCTGGGAAAATTCGGCCCGAGTCTACGTACCTTCAATGCTGCTGCACGACGGCGTACTGCACGCCGTACTGGACGCCGGCGTCGCCATCTGCTGGGACAGTGCCACTGGGACGGAGCTGTGGAAGGGGCGACTTGGAGGCACCTTCAGCAGCTCACCGGTACTCGTCAACGGACGCATTTATGCCACCAACGAAGAAGGCCGCACATTCATCTACGCCGCTTCCCGCGATGGGCTGAAAATCGAAGCGGAAAATCAGCTCGGTGACAGCGTGTTCGCCACCCCGGCCATTTGCGGCGGACGCATCTATCAGCGAATTGCCCGCACAGAGGGCACAGTCCGGCAGGAGTATCTGGTGTGCATCCGGTGAACCGCGGCTGGCAGGCCGAGGTGCTGCTGGAATCTGCCTGGCAGTCCATTTCGAATGAACACTTCGCCAACCCCGAAGCAGCTCGGAATGCCTTGCGACAGATCGCCGCATGGTGGCAGGAATCCTGCACAACAGCCGGTATTGTACCCGCTGACGACGAACCGCCGGCGTGGGCCGGAACACTGCAGCGCGTGCTGCGGGAAGCCCCGCTTCGTGAAGCGGTCCTCGCAGCAGTGGCCAGCTTTATTCGCAACGCACGCGGCAGTTTCGACCCGTTTCAGCTGTTCAGTCGCTCACCGCGGGCACTCGAAGTCCTCGCTCGACTCGCCTGCGGCAGCCCGTTTCTCACTCAGACACTGCTGTCAGATCCGCAGTGCCTGGCATCGCTCACACTGCACGGGCGTACGGCAGATACAAAGGATCGCGAACAGTTCATTCACGAGGCTCAGCAGTGCCTGCGCTCAGCTGCCGATCGCCCCGCCCGTCTGCGTGAACTGAGACGCTACCAGCGACGTCAGCTGCTGCGAATCGGGATGTGTGATGCATTCGGACTGATGGACCTCAAGTTCATCACGCTGCAGCTGTCACTCCTCGCCGATGCCATGGTGCAGTGTTCACTGGAACTGGCCGCCGCGGAATGCAACGCCTCGCCGGATCTGTTCACCGTCATTGCCCTCGGTAAACTGGGCGGCGAAGAACTGAACTACAGTTCCGATATCGACCTCGTGCTCATCTGCAGCCAGCAGACGCCACAAACCCAGCGACTGGCCAGACTGATGGTCGACAGTCTGACCGACAACTCGCCGCCGGGATTCCTGTACCGCGTCGACCTGCGGCTCCGTCCCTGGGGCGAAGCCGGGCCGCTGGTCAGCGAGCCTGCGGCCTACGCTGATTACCTGGCACAGCACGCGGAACTCTGGGAAAAACAGGCCATGCTCAAGGCCCGCCCGATTGCCGGCTCTGCCGCACTGGGCACCAGCTTCCTGAACCGCATTCGACCGCTGCTGTTCACAGCCTCAGAAGCACAGGTGCTGGCCGGAGTGCAGGCCATGAAAGCCAAAATTGAACAGCGACTCAGGCAGCGCGGCAAGCTGTATTCGGAGGTGAAACTGGGAGCAGGTTCGATTCGCGATATCGAGTTTCTCGCTCAGGCCCTGCAGCTGATCCACGGACTCGAAGAACCTCGCGTGCTGACCACAAACACTCTGGATGCACTCGTGCGGCAGGCAGAATTCGGCCTGATCTCCGCTCAGTGGTATCGGCAGCTCCGCACCGGCTACGTGTTTCTGCGCACCGTGGAACATTCCCTGCAACTGCTGCACAACCAGCAGACCCATGAACTGCCAGCGGATGCAAGGCAGCTGCAGTGGCTGGCCAATCGACTCGATTACCCCGACGCGGCCACACTGATGGCCCGCTTTGAAGAGCATCGAGTGGCGGTGAGAACAATCTTTGAACAGTGCCTGCAGGCAGTCAGCGCCTCCTCTGCACCTCCGACACAACCAAACCAGTCGCCGGACGAAACATCCAGCAGGGTCGACCGCCTCAGACAGTACGCCCACCGACTCTCAGACCTGGCAGCCAAAGCAGAGTACAGTGGGGGCTGCACCGTCGAACAGGTGCTGTCAGGTCAACCCGCAGGAAAACCGACGCCGGGAAAACCGACGCGGGGAAAACACCGCGGGGAAGACACTGAGGACCTCCGTGATCTGCTGGTGGTCGGAGTTGACTTTTCCGGCTGGCTGTCTGTCATCTGCGGTCTGCTGTCCATCTATCAGCTTGATATCCGCAGCGGCGATGCAGCCACGGGGGAAGGCCTGCGAGGATTGTGGGAACGTCGCCCGGAAGGCTACTTTGCGGCCTGCTTTCAGGTCCGCACTGCAAGTCGTCCAAACGGCAGCGCCGCCGGCTCTGCGGCAACACAAATTCTGGCTGACCAGCTGCAGCAGGAAATCAGCAGACTGGGAGCAGCTTCACGAGCCGGACGAATTGAGGAAGTTCGAGCGGAACTGATTTCTCGCTTTTGCGCTGCCGTGCCCGAAAGCAGTCGACGGATCAGCGACGCTGAGGACCGTGAACTGACGGTCGAACTGACTCCATTGCCCGGATCGGTACTCACAGAAATGAAAATCTGCGGAGAAGACTCATGGGGCTTCTTCTACGAGCTGGCCAGCGCACTGTCACTCAGCAGATTCCGCGTACTGCGTGCCGAGATTCGCTCGGACGGCCAGCTCGTACGCGACGTTCTGCATGTCCGTGAACGCAACGGACTGCCAATTGCCAGCGAAGAACGGCGTCAGGAACTGCGGCTCGCCGCGACACTCATCAAACAATTCACGCACTGGCTGCCCACTGCCAGCGACCCGCACCACGCCCTGCTCAGATTCCGCGATCTTGTGTCGCGACTGCAGCCGGCCACCGCATGGGAAAGCAATCAGAAATCACTCCGCAAACCCACTGTGCTGCATGCTGTAGCCCGAGTTCTGGGAATCAGTCAGTACCTCTGGGACACATTTCTCAGAGCCGGACATGAAGAACTGTTCCCGCTGCTCGCCAACAGCGACCAACTGGCCACCAGCACGAATCCGGCACAGCTCCGCAGCCAGCTTCACGAAGTGCTCAGCACTGCGGTGAACGGTACCACACGCTGGCAACTGCTGAACGACTTTAAGGACCGGCACCTGTTTCGCATCGACATGCGGCACGTGCTGGGACACTGCCGTCCCTTTGGTGAGTTTTCTCGTGAACTGACGGAACTGGCCGAGCTGATTGTGCAGACGGCGGCTGACCTCGCGTGGCAGGAACTCACCGCCGCCCACGGACAGCCTCAGGGGAACGCGGCCGCAGCAGCCGGCGATCCCGGCCATTGTCGCTGGATGATCGCCGGGCTGGGAAAATTCGGCGGCATTGAAATGGGCTTTGCCTCCGATCTCGAACTGATGCTCGTGTATGACGGTGCAGGACGCACCAATGGCTCGTCACCGCTCACCAACGCCATGTTCTTCGAACGCATGGTGCGAATGGTGGAACAGGGCATTCGCGCTCCCCACGACGGAATCTTCCACGTGGACCTGCGAATCCGCCCGTATGGTCAGGCCGGCCCCGCCGCCGTGCGTCTCAGCGAACTGCAGTCTTATTATGAATCCGCCGGACCGGCCTGGCCCTACGAACGTCAGGCACTGGTCCGCCTCCGCTGCGTCGCCGGTGATGCTGCGTTCGGACATCAGGTCACGGACATCGTGCAGCGGCTGGTGTATGCTCAGGCAAATTTTGACTTCACCGCCATGAATGCCATGCGCGAACGGCAGGTACGGCAACTGGTTCGAGGCGGAACCATCAATGCCAAACTCAGCGATGGCGGTCTCGTTGACTGCGAATACGCCATCCAGGCTCTGCAGCTGGTGTTCGGCAGCCGACATGCCGGCCTGCAGCACCCCAGCACACTGGCGGTGCTGCAGGCCGCGCGGGACGTCGGGCTGGTGACACCCGAACAGCAGACGGCCGTCGAAAAAGCCTATGTCTTTCTGCGGGAACTCATTGACTGCCTGCGGATGGCCCGCGGAAATGCCCGGGATCTCACTGTCCCCGCCAGCGGCAGCCATGACTGGCAGCAGCTCAGCAGCCGTATGGCCAGTATCCACGATTCCAGCATTCCGCTGGAAGCACTGGAAGAACAAATGTCCGTTGTCCGCGAATTCGCTCGACACGTTGAACGACTGTGCCGAGAAGATTTCGCCCGCCGAACGAGCACGGACACGGACCACGCAAGTATTCCGGATCTGCCGCAGAAAGCCGGACCATAATCGGCCTCATACACCACCACCGCAAAAAGATCGCCCCGCATGGATTCCCATTTTTCTTCGCACCTCCCATCAGGAAAACCACCATGCCCACAGCCCCCAGACTCGCACTGCTGCTGCTGATTCTCTGCTTCCGTTGCAGTCCTGTCGCCGCATGGCAGTCGGCACCGAACAGCGATTCAGCCACTGCACCGCTCCGCATCATCTGCTTCGGAGCACACCCCGATGATGCCGAATACAAAAGTGGCGGCACTGCCGCACTCTGGGCCGCCGCCGGACACAAAGTCAAAATGGTGTCCGTCACCAATGGCGACATTGGTCACTGGAACATGGCCGGCGGACCACTGGCTCAGCGACGCACCGCAGAGTCCAGCGAGGTCGCCAGACGCCTCGGATTTGAATATCAGGTACTGGATATCCACGACGGGGAACTGGAACCAACGCTTGAAAATCGCCGACTGATCACTCGGCTCATTCGCCAGTGGAATGCCGATATCGTCATTGCTCACAGACCCTGGGATTACCATCCCGATCATCGCTACGTCGGGGTCCTGGTGCAGGATGCCGCCTACATGGTGGCCGTCCCCTTTTTCTGCCCCGACACTCCGCCACTCCAAAAAAATCCCGTGTTCCTCTACAGCAGCGATCGCTTTCAAAAACCGTATCCCTTCAAGGCCGATATCGCGGTCGCCGTGGACTCCGTATTCGAGAAGAAAGTTGACGCCCTGATGGCCCTCGAATCACAGACGTTTGAAGGCGGAGCACTCGGGTCCGCAGAAACCATGGCCGCCGCACCGCCGGCTTCACAACCTGAACTCCGTCGCGCATGGCTAAAGGAACGCTGGGAACGTCGCCAGGCAGCCGAAGCCCGCGACTACCGACCTGCCCTGCTCCGCTGGTACGGCGACACGGCAGGAAACGCCGTCAAATACGCTGAAGTTTTTGAGATCTGTGAATACGGCAGACAACCCTCCGCTGACGAAATCCGCCAGCTGTTCCCCTTCCTGCCACAGCCCTGATTCCTGCAGCCCGGAAACACACATTCCCGCAGACCTGCACTGGTACCCCGTTCCACCACAGCCTATTGTCTGCCCACTGCTCTCAACTCGGCAGCACTGGCCGGCGTCCGGCTGGTGCTGCAATGTGCCGGGCACCCGGGAATCAATGATGTCAGCCCCACGGCAACCCACAGAGAATTCCACTGCCCTGCTGTGGCTCGCTGAACTGTCGCTGCTGTCTGTGGCTGTCATCTGGGGTGTCAACATCCCGCTCATGAAGATCGCGCTGGCATTGGGTATCGACCGTTTCGCTCTCAACGGACTGCGACTGGTCATCTCAGCGCTGACGCTGCTCGTTTTCGCAGCACTTGAGTACCGTCGAGGCATTCGTCCAAATGTCCGACTCAACTGGAAAGGAATCCTCGGCTACGCCATCCTTGTGTCTGTCCTGTACCAGATGCTGTTCCTGCTGTCGGTGTCGCAGACCACCTCAGCCGACATCGCACTGATCATGGCAACTGTGCCCATGTGGACCGCCATCGGTGCTCGCCTGCTGCTCAAAGAAATCCTGACTGATCGCGCGTGGCTCGGACTGATCATCGGATTTACCGGAACCGTCGTGGTGACTCTGCAGGGAACCCCGCCCGCAACGCCCTCCCGCACCACCGCAGCCATCTCAACCGCAGCCTCCACCGCTGCCGGAAAAAACACTCCGGCAACCAGTTCTGATCGCGGCGCAGACAGCAGTACCGCCGCATCCGATCTGCCGGCCGGGACAGCCGCCGAGCCCGTCCCCGGGGGCTGGCGCAGCCTGTTCGTCGGCCGCTTTGGCGGCAACCTGCTCGCACTCGCCGCAGCCCTCATGTGGGCCGGTGGCACAATTTTCAGCCGGCCCGTGCTGAAACGAATTTCCCCGCTGCAGCTGTCAGCGTTCTCCGCCTCCATCGGCCTGCCCTTTCACCTCGCTGTCGCCTGGCCCGTCCTGCCTGCCGGCATGCGACTGCTCAGCAACCTGCAGCTGGATGCCTGCCTGATTTACTCCGGAGTTCTTTCAACGGGGCTGGCACTGCCCATGTGGAGTTTTGGAGTGAAGCATGCCGGGGCAGCACATGCCACCATGTTCCAGAATCTCTGCCCGATCGTGGCGATTGTCTCTGCCTGGTTCCTGCTGGGTGAACCACTGAATCCCGCGCAGGCCGTCGGTGGTGCCCTGATTCTTGGGGGCCTGCTCATCATGCGTTCCGGTCGAAAATAGCGGTCGCACGGCAGCCAGCCGCCTCACATCTCACAGATTTCTCCCGGCAGCCTGGATTCGCGCGGCGGGAAATGAGATACTGCAGCACTTCCCGCCAATCTCTCCAGCCCGCCCGGAACCGCACTGATGTGGACTGCCATCCTGCGAACGCTCAGTCTCGCCTGCTTCACCGCCTGCTCACTGTGCACCACTCCGCTGGTGGCCCAAAACAGTGCCGGCTGGCACCTGCTCAGCGTTCCCGATGCCTGGCGCAGCGTGCCTGGCGGCGAACTGAAACCCATTGATGGCTATTCGTGGTACCGGGCGCTGGTGAAACTGCCCCGCGAATGGCAGGGACAGCCGCTGACTCTGTTCATCGAAGCACTCGACGACGCCCGCTCGGCTTCCGTCGGCGGAACCACAGTCGGCGTGGCCGGCGGATTCCCACCGCAATTCCGCAGCGGGCTCGGCGAAAAAGGACGCTGGCCGGTCGCCGCAGAACTCACCTCCGGCGAATTCACAACCGTGGCCATTCGCGTCTGTCAGTACGACCCCCGCCCCAACTTCAGCGTCGCTCCTCCTGTGCTGATGAACGAAGCCCGGCGGGAAGCCATTCGACTGGAAGGAATCTGGCAGTACCATCCCGGTGACAACCCCGCATGGGCCAGCGCCGGCCCCGCCGACTTCGGCCTGCTGCCGGACAGCGCGCTCACAGATGCCGAAGCTGCTGCCAAAGCCGTCTACCGAAAAGTTGATCAGGTCGATGACATCGAAAAGTATGTCACACGCCGAATTGGTGACACCGACCCCCTCAGCCCCGCTGACGCACTCAAACGCTTCAAAACTCCCTCCGACCTGCAGGTCCGGCTCGCCGTCGCGGACCCCGACATCGCCCAGCCACTGTTCCTCTCCTGGGATGCTCGCGGACGCCTGTGGGTCATGGAATACCGACAATACCCCGATCCCGCAGGCCTGAAAATGGTCAGCCGCGATACCTTTCTGCGAACCGTCTATGACAAAGTTCCCGCCGCTCCGCCCCATCATGTCCGCGGCGCGGATCGCATCAGTATCCATGAAGACACCGACGGTGATGGCACGTACGAGAAACACTCAGTCTTCGTTGATGGACTCAACATCGCATCCTCCTTCGCCATCGGTCGGGGCGGAGTCTTCGTGACCAATCCCCCTTACCTGCTGTTCTACCCGGACCGCAATCAGGACGATGTCCCCGATGGCGACCCGGAAGTCCTGCTCGAAGGCTTTGGACTGGAAGACTCACACTCCGTCGTCAACAGCCTGCGATTCGGCCCGGACGGCTGGCTCTACGGAGGCCAGGGCAGCACAGTCACCGGCATCGTGCGACGTCCCGGCAGCAAAGACGAACCAGTCCGATCACTCGGCCAGATCATCTGGCGCTACCACCCGGAATCCCGCATCTACGAAGTCTTTGCCGAAGGTGGCGGCAATACGTTCGGCTGCGAAATGGATGCTCACGGTGAGATCTTCTCAGGCCACAACGGCGGCGATACCCGCGGCTTCCATTATGTGCAGGGAGGCTACTATCGCAAGGGATTCGGCAAGCACGGCCCGCTGTCCAATCCGTGGGCCTTCGGATTCTTCGAACACATGCGGCACCCGGCTGTGGCTCGCTTCACTCACAACTTTGTGATCTACGAAGAACAGCTGCTGCCCGATCGCTTTCAGGGACGTCTTTTCGGAGTGGAACCGCTGCAGGGCCAGGTGGTGCTCAGCGAATTTCGCCCGCTGCAGTCCTCCTTCCAGACCGAGGACGTGGAACGAGTCCTGAAGACTGATGATCCGTGGTTTCGCCCAGTCGACATCAAGACCGGTCCCGATGGTGATATCTACGTAGCCGATCTGTACGAGCAGCGAATCGACCACAGCAGCCACTACGCCGGGCGAATTCACCGCAGCAGTGGTCGAGTCTATCGGCTGACGGACCCGCAGCGAAAACACGCCAGCCCGGGCCCCGCCGGACTCGGATATCACACACTCCCCGCTCAGCAGCTGGTGGAACTGCTGGATCACCCCTCCAAATGGCATCGCCAGACCGCCGTGCGACTGCTGGGCGATCGCCGTGATGCCACTCTGATACCCCTGCTGCGCAACCAGTTGCTGACCCTGACCGGTCAGGGGGCGCTCGAACGATTGTGGGCCCTGAACGCCGTCGGCGGATTCTCGGAACAGACTGCAATCGAGCTGCTCCGGCATCCGGACGAATGGGTCCGAGCGTGGACGGTCAGGTTGCTGTGTGACCCGCAGTCCGTTTCACCGACCGCCGGTTCCGCACTCGCTGCTGCCGCGAACAGCGAACCATATATCGTCGTCCGCAAACAACTGGCCAGTTCCGCGCGTCGACTGCCTCCGGCAGCAGCCCTGCCCATCCTGCACGCACTGCTGCAGCGCGACGAAGATGCCACTGACATCCACCAGCCACTGCTGCTGTGGTGGGCACTCGAAGCACAGGTCGGACGAACCGACGCCAAAACTCTGCTGACGACCCTGCTGCCCGCGCCGGCAGACTGGAAACGACCGCTTGCCGATCAGCACCTCGTGGAACGGCTGATGAAACGTTACGCCCTCGCCGGGTCTCCGATCGACCTGCAGCACGCAGCCACGCTGCTGCGGGCGGCTCCCGACAAGGCCTCCGGCGAAAAACTGCTGCGAGGCTTCGAAGAGGCGTTTCAGGGACGCAGCCTCGCCGGGATTCCTCAGGAATTGGCCGATGCGCTGGCAGCCAGCGGTGGTGGCTCGCTGGCACTGCGTTTTCGACAGGGCCAGTCGGCAGCCCTCGAACAGGCTGTGCAGCTGATTGCTGATCCTCAGACACCGACCAGCACGCGAATCCCGCTCATCGAAATCGCCGGGCAACTGCACAGACCGGAATTGCAGGTCACTCTGCAGCAGGCCCTGCAGGACACGTCACAGCAGGTACAGGCCGCCGCCCTCGCAGCACTGATGAGCTACAGTGATCCCGCAATTGCCGAGCTTGTTCTTGAGCGTTTCCCGACGTTTCAGGGCGAAGCCGGACTGGCAGCAGAATCCCTGCTGGCCAGCCGCAGCGCCTGGTCACGAGCCTTGCTCGCGGCCGTCGACAGTGGCCGCATCAGCTCAGAACTGATCACCACAGCGGCCGTTCGCCGCATGGCCATGCAGAATGACCCGCAGCTGCAGCAAAACCTGGAGAAACACTGGCCTGAAGCCGGAGGCATCTCGGCAGCCGATGTTCAGCAGGAAACGGCTCGAGTTCAGGCGGCACTGGCAGCCGGCAGCGGCAATCCCAAAGTGGGCAAGCAGCTGTTCATGCAGAACTGCGGACGCTGTCACCTGCTGTGGGAAGAAGGCGGCAAAGTCGGCCCCGACCTCACACCCTTCGCCCGCGACAATCTCGAACGGATGCTCTCCACCATTATCAATCCCAGCCTTGAAATTCGCGAAGGCTTTGAAAACTACGTCGCAACAGCGGCTGACGGTCGAGTCCTCAATGGGTTCCTCGTACAGCAGGATTCACAGGTCGTCATCCTCCGCGGAGTGGATGGGCAAAACGTGATTCTGCGACGTGACGAAACCGAAGAACTCAAAGTCCTGCCGCAGTCCGTAATGCCCGAAGGCACTCTGAAGACACTCGCCGATCAGCAACTGCGAGACCTGTTTGCCTACCTGCGCTCCACGCAGCCGGTCAACTACTGAGCCCTGACAATGGCCCGAGGGCGGTCGGTCCTTGCGAACCGCCGCCCTCGTCAGTCACCAGCACCTGCCTGCGTGATCAGTTCCCCGCACGGATTGCGATCTTCTTCGCACCCGCTTCGGCGGTCTTCTGCAGCGTCAGAGTCAGCACGCCATGCTGCAGCCGGGCATCGATCGAATTCACATCGACACCTTCCCGCAGACGCAGAGTCCTGCGGAACTTGCCGGCCGAACGATCATTGAACACGATGCGGGCGTTTTCAGGAGCATTCAGCTGGCGTTCACCTTCGATCACCAGCAAACCATCCTGAACCGTAATGTTCACATCACCCTCCGACAGACCCGGCACATCCACCGAAACCGTCCACCGATCCTCAGACTCCACCACCGACAAACCCGCGTACGTCGGCTCGGAATCCATCCCCAAATGACGTTCCACGTCACGACGCAGAGCCACAAAGGGACCGTTGGCGGGGTTGAGCAAAGAATTCCACTGCATGACAAAACCTCCTGAAAGCACAACCGCAGGGATCGTCAGGAGCCCCCGTGTTGGTGGCTGACCGTCCTGAGCGATCTTGTTGCCAGTACTAAATGCAACCCCTGTGCCAGGCCGCCATGAACACCCGTCACTTCGCACATAACTCGTTTCCCTCAAAGACTTTCCAGCCCATCAAAAAAATTCCCGTCCATCTCCCAGGACCTGCAGCCGCCATTTTGACACCAAAAGACACACGCAAGAAAACACCACAGAACGCCATTTTGACACCACACAGCCATGTCGGCAGTTGTCACGAGCTATGACTGCCAGAGGACTTGTCTGGAACTAAAAGCGATAAAACGAGAAAGAGTGCATGGACAGCGGGCCGTGGTCCGATACCATGCCTCACGCTCGTCAGGGGAAGCACCCTGGCGACTGAACACCCGACAGTTGCGGCGATCCGGTATCAGACCGGTGAAGCGGCGTCTCATTGACGCGGGGTGGAGCAGCCTGG